>Ga0105238_10000114_pt1 | contig 89558 bp, 61 predicted proteins | sample KBSC34metaG_FD_81526 | JGI IMG/M metagenome (GOLD analysis project Ga0105238, IMG submission 81526) | Corn rhizosphere microbial communities from Kellogg Biological Station, Michigan, USA - KBS C3-4 metaG | ecosystem: Host-associated > Plants > Roots > Rhizosphere > Soil | place: Michigan, USA...
AGCTTGGTGGATCGCCAGAGAGTTGCGGACGACGATTTCGATGGGCCGTTACTGCGGCCCAATTCGTTGACTGTGGAACAGCCGAAATAACATTCGTCCGACCAGGGTAAAGTACGCTGCGGCACCACCGACGATGATCGTCAATATGAGCAGCGTAGGCATTGATGCTCGCCCTGGCTTTGGATCCAAAGAGTATTGACGAGAAAGTACAAACCGAAAGTACTCGCGATGACTGCCGTCATCAGCACATGAACGCAACCCAACCAACCGCTTTCAAACGGCGAGAACCAGACGCGTTTCAGCCACATTCCTGCCGCATCTTGCTGCATCGCTTTGGCAGTCGCCAGAATTTCTTGAGACGCTTTGGAAACTTTCAACTCGGGAAGCATTTCGTCAAGAATCGGAAGCACCTGAGATTCGGACAATCCAGCCGAGAGTGCCAACGCGACCGTCCCAGCAACGCTCTGAGAGACAACGAAGAAATTTGACGCCCTGTAGAACAGATCGTCTGAACAATTCAATCTCGCCCTGAATTGATTGCACAGAGTTGGCGAATCGACTCGAACGAGTTCACCCGACGAAGACATGATCTGTCCGTGACTATCGACATTCGAGGGCAGTTCACGCAACTCCATCGAGGACGGCACGACCACCTCGTTCTGGCAATGCGGGCAAGCAATCGGCAGCCCGCATTGATGCATGGCGACGGGTAAAGATTGACCGCAACTGCAGGTGATCTGCCAGATCTTCATACATCGCCTCAAAACTGCCAGAACCCCGGCGTGATCAGTTCTGCCAGGTTTCGATCGGGGTCATAGAAGTACAGGCTGCGGGCGCCGCCAGGCCAGTCAACCGTGCTTTCGATCTTAATGCCTGCGGATTCCAGACGGGTCGTCCATTCGTCGAATTCGTCCGCTGGAATACTGAATGCAAAATGGGTGGGTGAGACGCCAAAGTGCGGTGGGATGATCCCGTTCCCGGTATCGAAGGACTGACCCGTTGCCCCCTCGCGAAACAGCAGCAAGACGCTACTACCAGCAACATCGAGTGCGATCAGCCTCTCTGATTGCAGTAAGGTCTTAAATCCGAACAGCCCCCGGTAAAAGTCGGCCGCTGCGGCGGGATCGCGCACGTAGAGTGCGGTTTCTAGGATTCCATTGATTGTCACGCCTCGATCCTTCAGTGAACTGGGCTCCGTCGAAAGTACTTCAGTGACGCGATCATCACCGCACCGTTGATTCGACATGCCGTGCAAATCGATTGAGGATCGCTTGCCAGCCTTGCTGCTGTTGCTCGACAGAGTGCATCTCTTCGCTGTCGAAAGTCACTCGAACGGTGACACCACTTGGACCCGGCAGGAATTCGACCTGTGATGTGCGATCGCCAAACGAAAACTCGATCAGCTTCTGATCGATGATCCTGGTGTAGGTACCGGCAAAGTCGAATCCGAAGCTGCCATCCTTCGCTTCCATGCGGGAACTGAAGGTGCCACCCTCGCGCAGGTCGATGGTCGATTTGGTGGTATGCCAGTCATCCGAAGCGGCGTTCCACTGCAGGATGTCTGCGGGAGTCGTATAGGCCGACCACACTTTGTCGACAGGCGCCGCGACGGTGGTTTCAACAGTGATCTTTTGCGACACGGTCTTCTCCATAAGTTCGATTGAGTAGACGTTTCTTACTACGGCAGACAAGTTCGTTGACGCCATCGTTTCGTGCAAGGGAGGTTCGAAAACGAGGAACGTCGACGGACGAGCATCGATATTCGGGTCACGAACGATTACTTCTCCAATGGTTCGAGTTCGACTCTCGCTTCGCTGATCTTCTCGCTGAATCTATTGGGCGGGCGATAGTTGCCGACAGCTCCGCCTTCGTCGTGACCAACCAGCAGGCCTTCGCCAGGCTGGCTCGCGATGAGTACACATTCGATTTCTTCACCGACCGGTTGTCCATCGACCAGCAAGCTAAGGCGCCGGGTGCTGGTGAGAATACCGGTCAGTTCGTGAGTTCCTGGCATCAATTGAGTTCCCTCGATCTCTTTCAGGCCATCGGCCGTTCTGACACCGAAAATCGGCTTGCCGTCCTTCATGTACAGAACATATCCCAACCGGGATCCCCCTTGAGAGACAATGACTCCCGTGGCTTTGGGTCTTTTCATGGTGATTTTGGCCGTCAATCTGAAACCGCGATCAACTATCCGAGGTGCCTGATTTCCGGAGAGTTCAGTGTCCGACTCAAGTTCGAACTTGGCCTGGGTCGGATTTCCTGCGTTGGTCGCCGCCTGTGGCCGAAGTGGCAGCACATTCGCTCGAGCAGCATACGCCTCCCACTGGTCGCCAAGCCGCTTGACCAGTTCTGGCTGTTGCTTGGCCAGGTTGGTCGATTCAATGCGATCGGTTTCGATGTTGTACAACTCCCACGGCTGATCGGCTTTTGCCACCAGTTTCCATTTGCCGTCACGAATCGCCTTGTTGGCTTCGTGCTCCCAATACAACGGCTCTGGTCGCGACAACGGCTGACCAACGAAAGCGGGACGCAAGCTGACGCCCTCGCGCGGTTTGATCGCCTGGCCACGGACAGTTGTCGGATACTTGGCGCCCGACAGGTCGACGCAGGTGGCCATCAGATCGATCAAGTGAGCTGGCTGTGATTCGAGTTTTCCGGCTCGGTCGGAACTGATTCCGCCCGGCCAGTGTGCGATCAACGGTGTGGAGATACCGCCTTCGTGGACCCAGTGTTTGTACTCGCGGAAAGGAGTGTTGCTGACATTGGCCCAACCGCGACCGTAGGCGATAAATGTGTTTTCGGGGCCAGCCAGCACTCCGTGACCCGTTTGAACAGGTCGACCATCGAGTGCCTCGCCCCGTTTTTCGCCAGCGGCTCGTCCGACACCTTCAGCGCACGCACCGTTATCCTGCAGAAACAGGATCAACGTGTTCTCGAATCGCTGACTCTCCTTCAATTCTGCCACAATACGTCCGATGCCCGCATCCATGTTGTCGATCATGGCGCAATAGACTTCCATGCATCGCGTTTCCCATTCTTTCTTGTCGACCTTCGACCAGTCTTCGGCCGCGGGCGACAATGTTGTTTCGGACGGCAGCAATCCAAGTTGCTTCATTTTTTCCAAACGAGCCGTGCGGTGCGGCGCATAACCGTCGTCGAACTTACCGCGGTATTTGGCAAGGTCCTTTTGCAGTGCCTGCATCGGCCAATGAGCCGCCGTATAGGCCACGTACAGGAAGAAGGGCTTGTCGGGCGATTCGGTTTCATGTTGTTGCAGGAATCGAACGGCGTTGTCCGAAATCGCGTCGGTATAATAGAACTGTTCGGGCCGATATTCGGGGTCTGTCTTGCAGGTGATCAGCGTACTTTGACGACACAGTCCGTTTGGATTGAAGAAGTTACCTGCACCCACGAGGGTCCCATAGTATTTGTCGAAGCCGCGCTGGCAGGGCCAATTGGACTGGCTGCTCTTGTCGTCGTCGTCTTTGGTGACATGCCATTTTCCGGTCATGTAAGTGCGATAACCTGCGGGCCTCAACACTTCGGCGATCGTCACGCAATTGCGGTTCAGGTTGCCGCGATATCCATCATGTCCGCGATCATCCATCATGTGGCCGACTCCAGCCTGATGCGGATAGAGACCGGTCAATAGCGAAGCGCGAGTGGGACAGCAACGCGCCGTGTTGTAGAACTGAGTAAACCGGACACCACCACTGGCGAGCGCATCCAGATGGGGCGTATTGGCATCCGTGCCACCGTAGCAGCCCAGGTCCGAATAGCCCATATCGTCGCTCATAATGATGACAATGTTCGGGCGATCCGCCGTCCACGCAACGGCTGGAACGCTCACCACCACAAACAATCCCAATACAATTTGAATCCGCTTTTGCATCTTCCTGAATCCTCGCAGCCAGGCAGCCGTGTGATTTTCTGACAGCACGATACGCACCCAATCAAATCAATTGTAGTACGCCAGTCGTCACCGGTCTGGCGACTGCCAGCTTGTTACTTGCCGAGACGTAACCACCCGTAACCACTTGCGCAAGGTCGTATGATCCGAATCCGTGGTGTATCCTGAATGTCGTTCCTGAGGACGGAATCATTAGCCCATCGAGCGAATCGTCTGATGACCATCGAATTCTGTTGCTTGAACTGCCGCAACCAAATCGTTGCCGACGATGCCGATGTGGGTGAGAAGGTTCAATGCGACAACTGTTCCATGCTGGTGAAGGTTCCTCAACCCATTGGCGGGGGGTTGACGACGACGCGATTGCGAAAGCCGAACATATTGCCGTCGGTGTCAGTCACAGTTTCCACCGACGATTCAGACAAGCCGAGCCAACGGCATTACTCTGCCACAGTGACCTCGCCCCGAGAGTTGGAGTATTTCGATGCGAGAAATCAACCGCATCGGGGATTTCGACTGAAGGTCGAATTGCCTGACGAAGAATCGCTGACGGAGGAAGAAACTCAAGCAATCGTCAGGGCGGCGGACGACATTCAGAGCAGGTTACTGGCCCATCTGGAAGGATTTCCGGAGACGTTTGAACGGGGCAGTCTGTCTCTGTGCGTGAATCGCTGGGATATCGATCAGCATTTTCGCGACGTCAACGTACGGTTGGTTGGGCTACTGAACAACAAGCAGATCTCCGAGACGATTCAGCTTTATTGGCAGAGCGGTACGTCGCAAGGCCGCAGTTTGATCAGCATTGTGAACCTGATTAACCGGGTTCTGGACATCGTTCGTTTTTTGGAACTGCGGTTCGGACCATCGACGTATCTGCGATCGGTTAACCGCAAGGTTTCAAAAAAGATTGTGGCAGACCTGATTGAAGCGCTGGATGCCATCGCCAAGCGGCCGGTCCCCTTGGGAACACGTGTGGCTCGTGGATTGAGATTCGACAATTGATCGAGCACCACTCTGAAGGAACTCACTATGAGTCGCCCTGTCAGGACAAACGCGGAAATCCACATGCCCATCGTTTTATCCACGTTCCTGTGCGTGCTTTCTGTCGAATCGGCACTCGAATCTCCTTCGCGGGCGGAGGACCGCCGCGTTTGCGATGTTCCTGCCGACGTTCAAACACCGTCCGATTCAGAAGTCTTGTCGCGTAAAATTTCGCTCAATGTGCAGAACGTACCACTGAGCGAAGTACTGCAACAGATTGCAAAGTTGGCCAATTTCAAATTGAAGATCGATACGGAGGCGTTGAAAGAGGCCCAGATTAGTCTCGATCGGATCAACAACGTGTCGATCACGAACATCGAATTGCAGACCGCTCTAACGATGGTGATGTGGCAGCAACAACAATCGTTTTCGGGGGCGCTGATTTCGTTTGCGCCCCCGCACGTCGAAGTGCGCGACGGGGTCATGGTCGTTTCGACATGGTCAGCCAGAAGTGGGCGACTGAAACAAAAATTGCCGACGTGGCTGCAAGCGATCCATGACGATCACAAGATCCAGGTCGAACTGAATCGCGATCAAGAGGTCGTTTCGCTGCGATTGTATCGTCCCGTCACCGACGAATTGCTGGGTCAGATCACGACGCTGACAAAACTGCGCGTGTTGGAAATCCATGGAGGAGCCGAATTCACTGCCGACGCTGTACCGGGATTCGCCAAACTTTCAGCACTCGAGCGATTGCAGGTGTCGTCATCCGCTGCTGCGAATGATTCACCTAACCTGTGGGATCTGGTGCTTGAACAACTTGGGAAACTTGAGTCGTTCCGCTCCATCGACATGGCCGAATCAGGAGTTTCCGACGCGGGAATAGCTGCGATCTGTCGCCATGGGCAACTGACATCCATCCGATTCTATCAGGAAGGTCGCGTGACTGACCTCGCTTTGGAAGCGATCGCCAATCAAACGCATCTTAAGCGACTCGATCTGACCAGTTACGTCGGCACATCGCTGGGCCGTATGCAATTCTCACGCGACGCGGTGAGTCTGCTGAAGGACTTGGACGAGTTGGAGTCGCTGGATCTGCCCGGACACAACTTCGATTCGGACCTGTTTGATTTCCCACATTTGCGCTCGCTGCGAATCAATGGGTCACTATTTCAGGCGGCCGACGCGGCAAATATTGCACGGTGCCCGGAACTGCAGTCGCTCGATTTGTCGTATTTACAGATCGACAACAACTCCCTGCAGTGGTTGGCGGATCACCCGAAACTTGGCCGGTTGCACATCCGCTGCCATGGGATCCGGGACGAGGCATTCGCATCGCTGCGTAAGACGTCAAGGTTGACACACATCCATCTGTGGACGAGCGGCCTGACGGATCGATCGCTGGAACACTTCGCCACGATGCCGTCGCTGGCTGACCTCAGTTTGAACTGGGGTACGAACTCATTCACAACTGACGGCATCAAAGGATTGGCGGATTCTGCCAGTTTGAAGTCGCTCGAACTGCGAATCATCCCTCAAAGCGGCGGCTTTATTGGCGTGAATACCGAGCCGCCCGACCTGAATACGCCCGTCACCATCATCCTGCCGAAGCCCGTCACACGACCAAAACTGCGGGATGAGGAACGGAAACGATTACCCTTCGACATTGACCCTGTTGTCGATACTCTCTCGAAGATTCAAGTGAGCGTGACACACGACGAATTCTTCGGACTCAAGTAACGATCAATCGCCAGGATTGATATGGCCTGCTATTGGACCGAATCAATCCCGGCTCGATGTGGCCAGACTAGATTCGCGAGGATCCTGCACGTTTCCTCGCCTTGGGTCGAGTCCGGATAAAGCGGAAATAGCCTTCGACCTGCTGGCCATTCGAACGATGGTAAGGGCTTACCCAGATCTTAGTCCACTTTCGCTCGTTCGGTTGCCCGGCATGACATTCGTGCTCGTGACTGGAATTCACCCACGGCAGGCCGACGTGATAGACGGAAATGCTCTCCGTTGTCGTTGAGCTTGGTTTGGCGTGCATGTTCTCGTCCTTCGTTGATTGCTCCCGCCTGTGGTCCGCGTGTCGCCAGCCAAAAGCTGACGTCGGCTCACTCGACAGGACCTTGGCAGAATTACGCAAAACACAGACCACTTTCCGTTTTGGCGGCTTGGATTCCGTCAAATCGGCGCAAAACATTTCACTTTGCCCGGTACAGATCTCCAGTATTTTCAACCGTCAACGAACAACAGATTGTCAATTTTCAGACGTCTTGTCATACTATCCTCCGTTGTAACACAGGCAGCAATTTGGCTGTCCAAAGGCCGGTCACGACGAGTGCCTTTCGATCGATTCGAGAGTCGTCGTCAAACGGTCGAAGCAGTCAAACTCACGTTGCCGACACCCTGATCTGGACATGACAAGAACTTGGACGATGGGAAGAACCGAGGGCTTGCAGTATGACTGGCAAGAACGAGTGCATCCGAATTCCGAGTTGTCAGTTCGGCAGTCGCTGGCTTGTGTCGCCAAATCGGCGTGCGGCACGCTCGTCTTTCTTCGCACTGCTGCTCACGTTTCTGATCGTCATGGGTGCCGGCCCTCAGATGTGGGCCAAAGAACGCGTTGCGCCTCGATCCAGTGAATCCAAATTGTCTCCCGATCAATTGGCGGCCTGGATCGATCAACGGTTTCGCGCCGCCTGGAATCGCCAGGGGATTGAACCTGCCCCACGAACGACGGACAGCGAGTATGTGCGTCGTGCATTTCTCGACTTGATCGGCCGAATCCCTTCTGTCGCCGAGGCACGCGAATTCCTCGACGACACGGCATCCGACAAACGATTGAAGCTGGTCGAAGAATTGTTACAGCGTGGCGCCTTCGCCAACCACCTGGCGAACACCTGGCGAGACCAGTTACTGGCCGGCTCCACCGCCCAGGACAATGGAGCGACAACTCCGTCTCTCGACATCTGGTTGAAACTGCGGTTTACAGCCAACATGCCCTATGATCAGGTCGTCAGCGAATTACTCACCGCACCGCTCGATCGCAACGTTTCGCCGCGCACGCCCAGCCCGATTGCGTTCTATCAGGCTGCCGAATTCAAACCAGAACAACTTGCGGCGAATGCGTCGCGCGTCTTCATGGGAATTCAGGTGCAGTGCGCCCAGTGCCACGACCATCCGTTCGCCGAATGGAAGCAACCTCAGTTCTGGTCGTTCGCTGCCTTTTTCGACAATCTCGAAAATCGAACCGACGACACATTGATGCGACTGACGGATGCGTCTGACGAAATCAAGATCCCTGGGAAGGATATCCTGGTTCCCGCGGCGTTTCTGGATGGTTCGAAACCCGTTCGCACGTCGAACGAAACGCGACGAGTGATGCTGGCTCGATGGATCACCAATCCGGCAAATCCTTACTTTGCGAAGGCTGCGGTCAATCGCATCTGGGGCAGTTACCTGGGACACGGATTCGTGCAACCTGTCGACGACCTCGATCCGTCACACCCCGCCAGCTATCCCGAAATCTTCGACGCCTTGTGCACTCAGTTCCGCCTGCATCATTACGACCTGAAGTATGTGATTCGCGTGATCGCCGCGACCGAGGTTTATCAACTGTCGTGCCGCGGAGCGCCAGCAACGGGTGAAGATCAACTATCCTTAAATTTCGCGCGGATGCCACTGCGCCGGATGACCAATGATCAGATTTATGCCAGCTTCGTACAGGCGACGGGCTTTCGCGATGCCGGTAATCCGAATGCTGGCGATACACTCGCCCAGAACGAATTCCGCGAGAAGTTCGCTGATTCGGCTGTCTCGCCCACCGAAATCAAGACGACGATCCTGCAAGCGTTGTCACTGATGAACGGTCGCCATGTAACACTGGCCACCGATATCGAGAAGAGTGAGTTTCTGTCGGTCGTCGCCGACGCCCCCTATCTGGACGCGGCCGGGCGAGTCGAAGCTTTGTTTCTGGCAGCCCTGAGTCGTTCCCCCGAACCGGATGAATTACAGTTTTTTGTCGACGAACAGAATTCCGCCGAATCGAAACGAGCTTTGGCCGACCTGTTCTGGATGCTACTGAACAGCGCCGAATTCCTGATCAATCACTGATGACCGACCGCTTCGCATGATCTGAACCAATCACATCATCGAGATCAATCATGAATCACGATTTCTCTCCCGTCGATCGCCGACACCAGAATGGATTAACGCGTCGCGAATGGCTGCGATTGAGCGCCACCGGTGCCGCCGCCTGCTCAATGTCAGGCTGGTTCGGTGCCTTTGCGGACGAAGCGGTGTCTCGCCCTGATCGACGACGCTCGTGCATTCTGTTGTGGATGAGCGGTGGGCCCAGCCAGATTGACACGTTCGATCTGAAGCCCGGGCACGCAAACGGCGGCCCCTACCAGGAAATCGACACGGCTGTTCCTGGCATAAAATTCAGCCAACACCTGCCCAAATTGGCCAAGCTGTCGAATCATCTGGCGGTCGTACGATCGATGAGTACCAAAGAAGGGGATCACGCACGCGCGACGTCACTGGCTCACGTCGGATACCTGCCACAAGGGCCAGTGCAATACCCCACCTTCGGTTCGCTGATCGCGAACGAACTCGGGCGAAACGAAGCCGAACTGCCAAACTTCGTCAGCATCGCTCCCAACAAGGGAATCAGCCCGGCGTCCTACGATCCAGGTTTTCTGGGAGCACCGCTGGCTCCGCTGGTTGTGGGAAATGGCCCCGTCGGAATGACTGACGGCAGCGACGACCTGAAGGTGCAGGACCTTGAACCGCCCAAAGAAGTCACTCGAACGACACTCGACACCCGACTGGACAAATTGCGGACACTCAACAACCGGTTCCTGCAAAAATACAGCGGACCGCCGGCCTTGAGCTATACCGCTGCATACGATCACGCCGTCCGATTGATGCGCAGCCAGGCGGCATCCGCCTTTTCACTGGAAGAGGAACCGGCCGATGTGCGTGACGCGTACGGCAAGAACCGCTTCGGACAAGGCTGTTTGCTGGCTCGACGCCTCGTCGAACGAGGAGTGCCCTTCGTCGAAGTGACGCTCGGCGGTATCGATCAACAGATTCTGGGTTGGGACACTCATACTGAGAACTTCGACAAGGTCCGACAACTATCGCAGATTCTGGACGCAGGCTGGAGTTCGTTGCTGATCGAATTGCGCGACCGAGGACTGCTCGATTCCACGATGATTGTCTGGATGGGCGAATTCGGCCGCACGCCGATGATCAACCAATCTGGCGGTCGAGATCACTATCCGCAGGTCTGGAGTTCGGTATTGGCAGGCGGTGGAATTCGCGGCGGACAGGTGATTGGAAAGACAAGTCAAGATGGGACCAGCATCGAAGAACGTCCTGTCGTGATTCCCGATCTGCTAGCCACGATCTGTCACGGATTGGGCATCGATCCGCTGAAGTCGAATATCTCGAATGTCGGACGTCCGATCCGCATCGTCGACCCCGCGGCTCAACCATTGAAAGACGTCATCGCCTGAAGTTCGCGTTCGAACTGATGACGGCACTCGATCAACAGTCCAGTTCGTGATGGAACGATGACGATGAACTTCAGTCCCTTCAAACTGCTCCGCTGGACTCGTCCTGCTCGACGACGGCAGACGCTGGCCAGACTGAAACGGACCGTATTGGCGGCATTCACCGTTGCGGTCGCCAGCGCAAGTGTCGTTGCTGCCGATCCGCCGCAAGACCGTCCAAACGATCCTGATACCGCCGACACACAAGACTTGTTGTTGCTCGGGCCGCTGGAACCGACGCGTCTGCGGGTCAGAATCGTGATTGACGGTGTGCCATTTCGCACGGCATGGCTCGACACTTTCAATCGGCTGTTCGATCAATACGACACCGATCACGATGGCCGCCTGAGTGAAGAGCAGGCCGGTCAACTTTCCAGTGTCTTCGGCGTGACTCCCGTCACGGGAGTACGTGCTGTCGCAACGGCCACACCAACGAATCCTGCGATGATGGACAAAGCCAGACTGACGCGGCCCGAGTTGCGCGAGAAACTCGAACAGACGCGACCTCCCTTTCGCCTGGTGCAAAATCTTTCCAGCAGCGGAGCTGGACCGGCACTCATCCCTTTGCTCGACACCAACGGCGATGGACGGCTGTCACGAGAGGAACTGAACGACGCGGTTCAAAGTCTGCATGGGCGAGACTTTAATGACGATCAGTTGATCACCGAACAAGAATTGGTGGCAGGGCCTGTACTGGCTGAAACAACCACCGGCGAAACCAATTGGGTGAATAACGGATCGGTTGCACTGCTTAATCGAGACATGGATGCAACGGCCATCGCGGAACTGCTGTTGTCGCGATATGACCGCAATCGGGACGGCAATCTGTCGCTGAAAGCGCCGGCCGAAATCTTCGCTGGCGAAGGCGGCCTTGCCTCACTTGATGCCGACAACGATCAGCAATTGTCGCGAACGGAACTGCGCGCGTACGTCGACCTTCCTTACGATGCAGAGCTACCATTCGTATTGGGAGGTGGTGGAACCCGGATGAAAGAGAAGGCCGCGCCGCGGTATCGACTGCGTCGCAAACAATTCGATGGCGGCTACCGTCTGCATGTCGGTTCACGCGAGATCAATTTTGGTCGCAACAATCGTAATCCCGATCAAGAGGACGCGCGTCCGCGAATGACAGAATACGACGGCGATCAGAGCGGATCGCTTGATTCGGCCGAGTTCGCGATGGTGGCCGATCATCCGGATATGGCCGTGGTCGATTCCGATCGCGATGGAAAGGTTTCAACTGCCGAATTCGACGCGTTCTTCGCGCTCAGATCGAAGGCCGCCTCAGTTCAGATCCTGCTGGAGGCCACAGAACAAGGTTCCGACCTGTTCAAGTCGCTCGATCTGAACTCCGACCGCGTACTGACGCCACGCGAACTGGTGCAAGCGGCCAAACTGCTCGAGACCGACGACCAGGACCATGATGGTTTTCTGGGCGGTGAAGAGATGACTTACAACCTGTCGCTGATGCTGCTGCGCGGCAGTCCTCGCACCGTCACAAACGCTCAATTTGCTTTGCGTCCGCCGTCGCAGCCACGCGTCAAAGCCGATCGAACCGGCCCTGCCTGGTTTTTGAAGATGGATCGAAATCGTGACGGCGACGTCGGGCTACCCGAGTTTACCGGCAGTCGCCAGAAGTTCGCCGAAATCGACACGAATCACGACGGATTACTCAGCGCCGACGAGGCCAGCGCCATCACACCGGCGGCCAAGTAATCACGGCATCGGCCAAATTTTGGCGGAACCGTCTCGACCTCCAGAGGCGACCTCTTTGCCGTCGCCACTGATCGCGATTGAGTGCACCACGGTTTGCTGTCCCAGGAACTTCGCTAACAGGTCGCCCGTCTCCGCGTCCCAGATTTTCACTGCTCCATCAAATCCACCCGAGGCGATCTTGGTTCCGTCGGGTGAATACGCGACTCCCCAGATGTCAGCCCCTTGGCCGCTCCACGACTTGATGAGTTGCCCGCTGTCGGCATCCCAGATGCGAATCTGCTTGTCCCAACCCGCAGATGCCAAGCGATGACCGTCTTGATTAAACGAAACTCCATAAATCTGTCCCGCGTGCCCTTCCAGCGGCAGCTTCAAGTTCAGTGTCTTCGCATTCCACAACCGGACGACTTTGTCACTGCCCGCAGTCGCAAGCGTTGAATTGTCCGGCGACAGTGCAACCGAATAGATCGCGCTGGGCACTTGTGCCTGCATCAGCGGTTCATCGGAATCCAGTGACCAAACCCGCAGTCCTCCGTCGCGATCGCCAGCGTAGATCAGTTTGCCATCGTTCGAAAACGCGATGCTGCGAACCGCGTTGGGATGCTTAAAGGATTTGATTGGATCGGACTGTGCAAGATCCCACAACTTTATCATCCCATCATCACCCGACGTCGCGAGGAGTCCCCCTTGAGGCGCGAAGTGGACGCTCCACGCCGCGCCACGATGAGCGACAAAAGTCGCTTTCACACTCTTCGTCGCCAGATCCCACAGCCGTACGGAACCATCTTCGACGGACATCGCGACGGTTTGGTTCTTTTCATCGAATGCGACTGACCAGACAGTTCCCGCATTCGCGCTAAAGACAGCCAAAGGTTCAGCGGTCGATTTTCCTTCAGCGGGAACTACGACGGGTGGAACCAGATTCGAGGTTTCCGGTGTTGCGTCGTTACGGGCCGTGTTCTTAGGGGAGCCTGGCAAACTGGCGATCAACATTCCGACCAACAGACCCACCGTCAGGAATCCCGCTCCGATTGCCAGGGCGATCTTACGGTTTCTCAATCGCTGCTTGGCTTGCTCGATCTTGCAAACGGTTGGCACGTCTTCCGAAGTCCGCATCAGTGCAAGTTGAAACTCGAGCAGTTCCGCCAGATGTTCGGCCGATTGGATTCGATCTTCGGGCTTCTTGGCTAACAGGCGGTCAATTGTTTCCGCCAGCCACTCTGGAATATTCGGATCGATCTGACGCAGCGGGCGGTGCGGCGTATCGTTGATCTGACGCAGGATCTGCAGGGCCGAGTTTCCCGTGAACGGAGGGTGACCGGCGGCCATCTCGTACATAATCGCGCCCAGACTGAACAAGTCGGAGCGGTGATCGGCGTCTTCGCCCATCGCCTGTTCTGGAGCCATGTAGAGTGGCGTACCCGAGACGAACCCGGTCCTTGTCAGTTTCACATCTTCCGTCGCACGAGCCAAGCCAAAGTCGGTCAGCTTCACACGATCGTGTGATTCCTCCAACAGAATGTTGCCTGGCTTGATATCGCGGTGGATCAGCCCTTGAGCATACGCGGCGGCCAGCCCATGTGCCGTCTGCATCCCGATACGGATGATTTCGCGCGTCGGCAAGCGCTTTTGTCGAGTCAATCGCTGCTCGAGCGATTCACCAGTGATTAATTGCATCACCAGATACGGCACACCATCTTCGCTCGATTTTTCGACCTGATGGACGGCGACGACGTTCTCATGCGTAATCGAGGCGGCGGCGCGGGCTTCACGGCAAAAGCGCTGGCGCGAGATCTCGTCACTGACGAATTCGGGATCAAGCACCTTCAGGGCGACGTTCCGCTGTAAACGCGAATCGAACGCCTCGAGCACCACACCCATTCCACCGCGGCCGAGCATGCGCATTACGTCAAAGTGTGCCAGTCGACCGAGATATGCAGAATCGCTGGCAGGCTCGAGAAAGTTCAGTGACACTTCTCGGCGTCGTGCCGTCGCCACTGGAACGAATGTCTCTTCGACGGACGCTTCCAAGAGTCGTGCCGCAGCCCAATAGCCCGAATTCACAGGCGGTCCTGATTCGTCGATGCTTTCGACCAGACTCGACAAGTTTGTCCCGTCCGTGGCCAGGTTTTCCAGCCGGCTTTGGCAGCCTTGGCACGAATCCATGTGTTCCGTACAGGCCTGAACCTGGTCGCTGGACAGACTTCCTTCGAGCAACTGTCGCAGTTCATCGGCTTGAGGACAGATTGATTTGCCGTTCATGTTAGTTTTCCTCCTGCCGTCGCATCGCTTCGACTTCTTCTTTCAGCCGAGCCAAAACTCGGCTCTTGGCGACGTAGATCGCTCCTGTCGACATGCCAATCGTTTTGGCCGCTTCAGGTGCGGCAACTCCATCGACTGCCGTCAACCAGAACGCGCGCCATGTGTTTTCCTGAAATTCTGTTTTGACTCGTTCCATCGCCAGTGCCGCCAGTCGACGCTGGTATTCCAATTCCCATGCCTCAGTCCCATCGGTCGTGTCGGCGTGATCGTTGATCATCTGATTCGTCGACGTATCTCCCGCCGCTTGAGGCCGGATGCGGCGCGACGACAGAAAGTTGAACACTTTGTTTCGAGTAATCGTGAACAACCAGCCTGCGAACGATCCCCGGCGACGATCGTATTCCAGAGTCCCAATCGCAGTCGCGACAGACCGCATCACGTCTTGCATCAGGTCCGATGCATCCGCGTCCTGCAGCCCGCGCTTCCGCGCGAAACCGTAGACCACTGGACCGTAAAGACTCATGAATTCGCGCCACGCGTTGTGGTTCGATCCATCGCGGATCTGCAACAGCAGACTGGCGCGGGTCAAAGGCGATTCGTTGACGGTCAATATAGCACCTGAAATTATCACGCACGGTCAAGGACCGGATCGGCGCGATCCGCGTCAACATCACAGAACACCATGATACGTTGCTCGCCTGAACCGGACTAGGGTCGACCGGCTTCAGATCAAGGTTGGTGACCGCGTTCATGATGACATCATCCCAATGACAAATTGTTGGCGCGTCAGGTTCGATCGTCGACTTTACTTCTCGTGATGGCTTCCGCGGCAATCCATTACCGCTGAGCCACCTTTTGTTCATTTGTTTGCTGGCGAATCTGGATCTGCAATCCCTGGACCAGATCATCGCCAGGATTCACAACCAACCGTTCATCGCCTCGAATTCCTTCCACCGCGACAATGCGGCGTCCTAAATCTCGTCCGAGGCGAATCGGCCTGAGTTCAATACGATTCTGAGCGTCGACCACAGCGACGTGGGGCCCTGCCACTCGCATTGACAACGTATTCGAGGGAATCGTCCACGATGTCACATCCGACGTTTGCAGTGACAATTGAGCATATGTTCCTGGTTGGAATCGTCGTAATGAATTATCGAGTTCCACTTCGGCGAGCATTGTTCGATTCGTCGCATCAATCGATTCGGCCGCGCGAGTGATCGTCGAATCAACCGACGGTGACGCCGATTCGGGAATCCGAATCGACACCAAAGCACCGGGCCTTGCCTGTTTCGCATATGTCTGTGGCACGTGGACTTGTACTCGCACGCGACTGAGATCCTCGAGTACGAATAGCGGAGCTTGCCCGGCCGTCACTAAACTGCCGACCTCAGCCGTTCGCCGGACGACAACTCCATCAAAAGGAGCGACAATTCGCTTGAATCCTTGCAACTCTTGCAGCCGTTCGACCGCCGCCTGCCGACTTTTGGTAGTCGCCATGCGAGCGTCGATGACGGCGTTCCGTGTTTCCAAGTTTGTCTTTCGCCGGACGACGTCTGATTCCGCGGCCGCCACTTCGGAGGTCCGAGTCTCAACCTGCGTCGCAAACGTATCGAATTCTTCACGACTGATGATCTTTCGGTGTAACAGTTCGTCACGCCGCACCAGTTGGCTGCGCGACAATTCGGCTTCGGCTTTGACTCGAATCAATTGTGCCTCGGCCACCTTCAAGTCGGCTTCGGCTTCGGCTCGTTCTGCTTTCGCTTGGGCCGTTGCCGCATCTGATTCGCGAACCAGAGCCACTGCCGTTGCTAACTCCTGGTCAAGTTCCGGCGTTTCAATCTCCGCCATGATCTCGCCCGCATTCACACTCTCACCCAGGTCATAGTGCCAAGCCGCCAGATACCCATTCGCGCGAGCATGGAGCGTGGCCGACTGCCAAGGTCGAAACGTTGCAGGCAACGCGACGCTGGAGGACGTGTTTTGCGTGGGGTGATCGATCGCCACCGTCTTCGCGACCAACGCCGGTGCGACGTGTTCGGTGGTCTCGTTCGACGACGGCCCATTCCTCATCGTTTCGTACGCAGCCCCAAGTGCAGCGGGTGCCAGAAAGGCACTCGCCAACCACGCGATTTGTTTTCGCGGGGGTTGAGGCGGCTTTGGTCCGTTTGTCTCGTTATTTCCGTTTGTCTCGTTATTGATGACGCGTTTTCCGTTGTTGACGAACGAGTTCAGACGATTACTGACTGTCGAAAACAGCAGGCTGGCGCTGTGGGCAATCTGAAAATAGTCTCGGGTCCGATCGAGGAGAGCAACTGCGGTATGCATGATCCAATCCCTGTTGTCTGTGCGAACATCTCATTGACATCAGGGTTTACCGCCACGCGAGGCGATTCTTACACGAATTCTGATAGTGCAGAGGCCGGCGGAATTCCGCCATTCGTGGATCTCCACGCTGTTACAGCCCGGTGAACCGTTGCAATCGACAGCGGCCAGCGCACAGCCCGCAATCCGCCCTACTGGGCGACTTTCGCTGAGCGGCAATCTTTGCCTCGGTCGATAGATCTCACGAACGAAAACCAACGAGTCTCTTTATTTGACGACGTGTTGCGATGGATAGTGTCATCATGGCTGCGCGAGTTGCGCTCTTGATCATCGTTACCGGAGTGTTTGCGGCACTCTGGTCTGGTGATCATCCGGATCGATTGGCGGCCGTCGAACGACCGGCCACCGAGGCGATCAGTTCGCGCCGGGCGGCAAAAAGTCAACGCGTCCACAATATCCGGCGGATGCTTGATGAGCTTTCGCCAACGACAGATCCCGCTTCATTGCCGGCGTTGAACATCAGCATCGGCGTACCATTGCCAGAATCAATTGCCGCTGGCAGGTACCTGATCTCGGACCAATTCGGTCGAACGCAGTTTCGCATCGTGACGCCCGAACAAGCCGTCGAGAACAGTCACTGCCGTCGAATCGAAATCGCCGATCACTACTCGGTGACAAGCGGCAACCTTCACTGGCATTACCTGAAGATCGAGCAATTCCCGAGCGATGCGCTCGCGACGTCGCCCAAGACGAATGCGGCAGTTCGCTAGTCGGCAATACGCGACCCGGCCGCTGGTCGGCGGGATTCGCGATTGAGTCGGGTTCAGAATAGCTCGGTCTCTCGCGCGATGGCCGCGGGTGAGCCGCGAAGCAGGTAAACGTATCGATCTCAATGGGGCCGAAGCGACTTGGCGGATCAGATCGAGGCTGCCAGACCAGCATCGATCGAGCCAAAATTGGGGTGCCACCCCAACTCAGCGCACAGCTTGCGATTCGAGCATCGCTTATTGAGTCCACCAGAACCGCGCCGACTGGGCTGGCTATCGTCAAAAGTCGGCGGTGGAGCACCCACCAAGCGAGCCAACGTCCCGAAGTAATCTTGCCGCAGCACTGGTTGATTGTCGATCACGTTGTAGACGGACGAGGTGCCGCGCTCGGCGCAGGCCATGATGGCCGTTACCGCGTCATCCACATGAATCAGGTTCAGCCAGGCATCCCCGCGACCTGTTAAAGGCGTGCCTGATTGCAGCGTCTCGATTCGCGACAGCAGCCTGCCTGGTCCATAAATGCCTGCCAGACGCAACGTGTGCGCTCGTACCATCCCGCCAGACAGGAACTGCTGGTGAACGAGCGATTCTGCCGCGAGATTTGCCTGACCACCTGTTTGAGTCGGCTGTGTCGGCGATTGCTCATCGATCCACTCGCCATCAGACTGGCCGTAGACACTGGTGCTCGAGATCTGGATGAAGCACCGGCATCGATCGCGCACTGCCGACAAGACGTGAGACATCCCCTCGACCGTCACCTCCTGTTGAGTCTTGCCAGATTGGCGATCAAAGCCGACGGCCTGCAGCACGACATCAACCGTTGGTAAATTGCGTAGCGTTTGTGCATCACAGACATCGCCAACAACAGGCTTGATCCCCGCCTGCTGAAAGAACTCCGCGTTAGCCGCGTGACGCGTCACGGCATAAACAGTGTCACCACGGTTCAGCCACGCGTCACCAATGCGTCGTCCCAAATATCCACAGCCAAAAATCAAGCAGTTCATCGTCGCCAAAACAGTCTGAGTGAGGTTGGAAGGCGTCTTGCTCGTTCACACGTATGCTGGTTGTGTGAAAAAACCAACAATTTCGCAAGTTTTATGGACTCACAAACACACTGTTTCCAATCGACTTTTCCATTTGCACCGCAGAAAACGGGTATCGTTTCACGCCGGATCATCGTGCTCAGCAATCAGTTTCCGCTGAATTGCAGTTGCGGTCGCGTGGCCTATAATCGGTTGGATATCCGCGTCGCATTTTGATTGCACAGCGACCACTGCCCCGAAAATCGGATCGATCGAAGCCGGGAAACCGCTTGATTGAGCCTGTCCGTTTGGTGGCTGAGTGCGGTGGACATCCAGGGAGTGACAACGTGACGGACTCGACTGCTCAGCCAAAGGCTGGGCTGATTGACCAAATAGGCTTGCGCTGGTTTTCTCGGCTGTTGACGTCCTCCATCGGACAAAAGTTGGTTATGGGCGTCACGGGGCTATTGCTCTGCGGATTCCTGGTGGCGCATCTGGCTGGCAACTTGCTGCTGTTCGCGGGTGCCAAGCCCTTCAACGACTACGCGCATGCGTTGCACGCTCAATGGGAACTGCTCGCCGTCGCTGAGGCGGGGTTGCTGGTGCTTTTCCTGTTGCACGTTTACCTCGCCTGTGTCCTGACTGTCGGTAACACGTTGGCTCGCACCGACCAATATTCGATGAAGCAAACCAAGGTGCCTGGCCGAATTGTCGGTGCCAATTCGTGGATGTTCGCATCAGGTGCCATCGTCTTGGCGTTCGTGTTGTTGCACTTAATCGACTTGCGATTCGGGCTGCGTCCTGACGTGATCTATCTGCCGGAGTCAGATCACGAGGCTCCCTACAAAAACACGATCGCTGTCTTGAACTCGCCCATCAGCAAGATCGTCTATTTCGTGGGTGTCATCGTGTTGGGTGTGCACTTGTCGCACGGTTTCGCCAGTGCTTTCCAGTCGATTGGCTGGAACCATCCCAAATACATGCCACTGATCAAACTGATCGGAAAAATCTTTGCGGTTGTGATCGCTGTCGGCTTTGCACTGATCGTCGTGTTCGCACCGGGCATGCGGCATTAGCTGCGACGCATTCTGCCCGCCTGCCAACGTAGACCGACTGACACAATCACCTCAAATCAAAGCCGCCCAAGGAATCATTATGGTGACCGTCTCTGACACTCCACTGGACGGACGTTGCCCCGAAGGCAACATCGCCAATCGCTGGGACCAACGAAAACGTGATCTGAAACTGGTCGCGCCCAACAACAAGCGAAAATATACGATCATTGTCGTCGGGACGGGTCTGGCCGGCGGATCTGCCGCCGCGTCACTGGCCGAATTGGGCTACAACGTCCTTTCGTTCTGTATTCAGGATTCGCCTCGACGCGCCCACAGTATTGCGGCTCAAGGCGGTATCAATGCGGCAAAGAACTACCAGAACGATGGCGATTCGGTCTGGCGACTGTTCTCCGATACGATCAAGGGTGGTGAATGGCGTTCTCGCGAATCAAACGTCTATCGCCTGGCGACGCTGAGTACCTCGATCATCGATCAGTGTGTGGCTCAAGGGGTGCCGTTCGCACGTGAATACGGCGGGACATTGGCCAATCGGTCGTTCGGCGGAACACAGGTCTCGCGTACCTTCTATTGTGCGGGACAGACCGGGCAACAACTGTTGCTGGGTGCGTACCAGGCGATGATGTGTCAGGTCAACGCGGGAATGATCAAGACGTACTCTCGCCGTGAAATGCTCGATCTCGTGATCGTCGATGGGGTCGCTCGCGGGATCGTGACACGTGATCTGGTCACGGGAAAGTTCGAAACATTCGCCGGTGACGCAGTGGTCTTGTGTACCGGTGGCTACGGTAACGTTTACTACCTGTCAACCATGGCAAAGACGTGCAACGTGACGGCCGCATGGCGGTGCCACAAGCGCGGCGCCTTCTTTGCCAATCCGTGCTACACGCAGATTCATCCGACCTGCATTCCGGTCAGTGGTGATCATCAATCCAAACTGACGCTGATGAGCGAAAGCTTGCGAAACGATGGACGCGTCTGGGTGCCGAAAGCGAAAGACGATAATCGTTCGCCCGACCAGATTCCCGAAGACGAACGAGACTACTACCTCGAACGCCGTTACCCCGGTTATGGCAATCTGGCGCCGCGAGATGTCTCGTCACGGGCTGCCAAGGAACGTTGCGACGCCGGCTATGGAGTGGGGTCAACGAAGACGTCGGTCTATCTCGACTTCACCAAAGCGATCCAGACGTACGGCGAAAACGTGATCCGCGAGAAGTACGGAAACCTGTTCGAAATGTATCAGCGGATCACCGCTGAAGATCCGTACAAAGTGCCGATGCGAATCTATCCCGCCGTGCACTATGCAATGGGCGGACTGTGGGTCGATTACAACCTGCAAAGCAATCTGCCCGGTTTGTATGTACTGGGAGAAGCGAACTTCTCCGACCACGGAGCCAATCGCCTGGGTGCCAGCGCACTGATGCAGGGTTTGGCTGACGGGTACTTTGTGATCCCCTACACGGTTGGCGACCATATCGCGAATCGCAAGCTGACGAAGGTCAGTACAGACCGCCCGGAATTCCAGGCAGCACTCGACGCGGCCAAGTCACGAGTCAACGCGATTCTAAACGTCAAAGGCACAAACAGTGCCGAATATTTCCATCGCGCCTTGGGCAAGATCATGTGGGACCATGTCGGCATGGCTCGCAACGAGCGCGGCCTGCTGAAAGCCATCGATTCGATCAAGTCGTTGCGTGAGCAGTTCTGGCAGGACGTCAAAGTGCTGGGTAGCGGTGAACAGTTCAATCAGAATCTGGAACACGCCGGCCGCGTGGCCGATTTCCTGGAATTTGGTGAACTGCTTGCCAGCGATGCATTGCACCGTGATGAATCGTGCGGCGGTCATTTCCGAGAAGAGCATCAGACTGACGAAGGCGAATGCCAACGCAACGACGACAAATACATGTATGTCGGTGCCTGGGAATACCAGGGGGTCGGCAAGGAATCGATTCTGCATAAGGAACCGCTCGCCTTCGTCGATGCTCCTACCGGTGTCCGCAGCTACAAGTAGGTTTTACGACGGTTCGACCGATTTGTTTCGAAATCAATCCGCAATTTTGAAAGCCCCATTCCGCGTCTGATGTTGTGAGTGCCAGAAGTGGGTGCCCCCCGTCGGGACACTGAACGTGATCCACAATCTCAGCCGCGCGGAGTCAAATTCACTATGAGTCACAGTGCTGCCAAAAACCTGAGTTTGACACTGAAGATCTGGCGACAGGCCGGCCCTGACAAACCGGGTGGATTGAAGACTTATCAGATCAGCGGCATTTCCACGGATATGTCGTTCCTGGAACTGCTCGATGTTTTGAATGAGCAACTGATCGCGCGTGGTGAAGAGCCCGTTGCCTTTGACCACGATTGTCGTGAAGGGATTTGTGGCACGTGCGGAGTAATGATTAATGGTCAGGCCCACGGCCCTGAAGTGAACACGACAACCTGCCAACTTCACATGCGTCATTTCAACGATGGCGACACGATTGTGATCGAACCCTGGCAGGCCAAAGCCTTCCCGATTGTCCGCGACTTGGTGGTCAATCGGTCGGCCTTCGACCGCATTATCCAATCAGGCGGCTATGTTTCAGTAAAAACAGGCAACGCCCCTGAAGCCAATACCACGCTGGTGCCGCATCACGTTCAACAAGCGGCGATGGGCGCCGCGGCCTGTATCGGCTGCGGTGCCTGTGTTGCGTCGTGCAAGAATGCGTCTGCGATGCTGTTCGTCTCGGCGAAAGTCTCGCATCTGGCAACCCTGCCCCAGGGCCAGGCCGAACGCAGCAAGCGCGTATTGGACATGGTCGCCACGATGGACGCCGAGCACTTCGGGAACTGTACGAATACGGGTGAATGCGAAGCCGCCTGTCCTGCCAAGATCAAGCTCACCAACATCGCGCACCTGAATCGGGAATACACCAAGGCGGTCTTGTTCTCGACGGAATAAGAGCTTGCGGCACGCATCCAGCGATCAGTCCGCCGCTGTCGGCATGGCGATACCCGTTTTCCTGCGGCGTTTTTGCTTCTTGACGGTCGTCGCTTCGATCCCGATTCCAACGATCACGTTCAACAGAGCCAAGGTGAACAGCGTGGCTTGAATGGTGACCAGCCGGATCACCTCATTCGGTTCCAGGTGATCATCCTCGAAACGATATCGGTATTCGACACTCAAGAGTGCCAGGTACGCAAGCGTGACAACCGCCGTGAACACTCCCGCCGGCCATTGGGGTTGTTGCAAGACCCATGTCACGCCGACGATTAGTAACAGTGGCACGATCAATTCGAGGTACTCCCCTCGATTGATTCGAGCAACACTCATCCAGAAGGCCGGCGCAAACGTCAGCCCGAATGCAACAAATAATGGTGCGATACGGTGCTTGACTGTGCTGATGCTCCCGAGCCCGATCAGCAGACCAACCAGGCCAAACGGAATCATTAATTCCGGATAAGTCACGCTCAGGACGATGACCGCGATCAGCGTCATCAGATGCAAGAAATAGCTACCGAACAGGACGAACTTCCCTGGCGCCATTCCGGAAACGTGAAGACTGTCCGGTTGTTCTGCGGCTTTGCGGCGTGCTGCCAAAATGACGATTCCTGGTATTGAAATACGGAGAGGAACGCGGCCGAGAGAAAATCAGTGGCCGCCGACAATACAGAACTTTGTCAGGCGTCACTATGCAGAATGAGTGTTCCGTCGTGCAATTCAAGAATGGTCACGAATCTCTCGTGGTGACTCGTCAGAGTCCCTTGATCACTTTTGAATCTGAGCCCCGTCAGACAGGCGATCAACGCCAGAATGCTCCTTTGATTCAAGCAGGACTGCGTGCCGATCTGATCAACCGCTGATATACTGTCGGGTCCCGGTCTCTGACTGGAAAACAGTCTCTCTGATTTCATCTGCGACTCGTGAATGATTGATGCCGAAAGGTTTCCATGATTGATCGACTGGTAAGTGTCTTGCGCGTCCTGACGCTGTTGGTTCTGCTGCTTCAAGTCCCGTCGCTGGCGCTGGCTCAGGCGGCAGACAAGCCACAGCAACTGTTTGATGGATCTACCCTGAAAGGGTGGGACGGCGATCCCAAACATTGGCGAGTCGAAAACGGCGCGATTGTTGGTGAAATCTCCAAAGGCCAGACTCTGAACAAGAATACCTGGCTGGTCTGGAAGGGCGGCGAGTTAGCAGATTTTGAGCTGACGGTCGAATTCAAACTCACCGGTTTGCCCGCGGCCAATTCCGGGATTCAATTCCGCTGTCAGGTCGACAACGTCGATCACGTTTCGGGTTATCAGGCCGACCTTGATATGGGAGCCACTTGGCTGGGTCGGATCTATGATGAACATGGCCGAGCACTGCTGGTGGAACGAGGCAGTCGAGTCGACATCGCTCCAGATGGCAAACGCCAAGTTGAGACGTTCGCGCCCGCGAATCAGTATGCCGTTCTGTTTCGCGAAAATGACTGGAACGATTACCGCATCGTGGCGATTGGCGATCATGTCGCAGTCTACATCAACGGGACGCTCTTCAGCGAACTGCGCGATCAGCAGACCGGCGAGAGAGATGTGAAAGGTTCGCTTGCCTTCCAACTGCACAGCGGTCCCGAAACTCGGATCGAATTCCGCAACGTGGCGCTGCTACCCCTGAAACCGGATGACAATCGATTAAAGCCATTCCACATCAAACCACAACCACAGTCCGACGAGAAGAATGTCGGAATTGTTCCGAAAGGGGCCGACGGCAAGGAGCTGAATCTGGGATTTGAAGCCGGCAACTTGAACGGTTGGACCGCAACGGGCAACGCCTTCAAGGATCAACCCGTCAAGATCGACGGAATCTCGCAGCGGTGGCAGGGGCAGACCAGTAACAAGAATGGCGACTTCTTCATCGGCGGATTCGAAATCGTTCAAGATGCCGGAACTGGTACCCTCACCTCCGTTCCATTCAAAGCGACACATCCTTACGGCAGTTTCCTGATCTCGGGTGGTGAAACACCGGCGACACGCGTCGACGTACTGACGAAATCAGACGACGGGCAGGAGACAGTCGTCGCGACCAGTGTCGGTCGCAATCGAGAGCAGATGGACCGCGTCGCAGTCGACTTGCGTTCCGTCCAGGGGAAGTCGATCTTTGTGCGATTGGTCGACGAAAACGCCGGCGGTTGGGGCCATTTGAACTTTGATGATTTCCGCTTTCACGACCAGCCACCGGCACCCGTCACGGGTTCGACAGCCTGGCGATCGACATTCGGCCCCTTGCTGCAGCATCTGGTTCCCAACGTCGTCGCAAAAGCAGACAAGCAGCCGGGCACAGACACGACCGCCAAGATGTTCGTCCCCGAAGGATTCTCTGTCGACGTGATCGCTGCGGAACCGAATCTGCACCAACCAATGGCGTTTACGTTTGACGCCAAGGGACGCCTGTGGGTCGTTGAAGGATACTCGTATCCGCAAAAACGCCCCGAGGGCGAAGGATTGGATCGCATCCTGATCTTCGCCGACAACGATCACGATGGCACCTATGAAACCCGCACGGTCTTCGCTGAAGGATTAAACCTGGTCAGCGGGATGGAAGTCGGCCATGGCGGTGTCTGGGTTGGCGCTGCGCCGCAGTTGTTGTTCATTCCCGATCGAAACGGTGATGACAAACCAGATGGGCCGCCGCAGGTAATGCTCGACGGCTTTGGGTTTGCCGACACGCACGAAACGACGAACAGCTTTCTGTGGGGCCCCGATGGCTGGCTGTACGGAAACCAGGGCGTTTTCAATTCCTCGATGATTGGAAAACCGGGTGCACAGGATGCACAGCGAACGTATCTCAGTGCCGGTGTCTGGCGCTATCATCCGACGCGAGATGTGTTCGAAGTGTTTGCCCACGGAGGCAGCAATCAATGGGGACTGGACTATGACGAAGTCGGTCAGATGTTCATGACCTATTGCCGCAGCTTCTGGGGACGGGGCGACACGTCGCACGTGATTCAAGGCGGGCACTATTGGAACCAGGTCAATTCGGGATATGCACCCTTCATTTCTGCTCAGGCACTGCCCGGTCGTCCCTGGATGTCAAACTATCTGCTTGCGTCGGCGCGCTATGGACATGGCGAAGGCGGGTCTGGCAAGGCCGGTTCGAATGACGTTTACGGCGGACATTCGCACGTGGGTACCATGATCTATCTGGGCGACAACTGGCCTGCCGAGTTCCGCAATCGCCTGTTCACGCACAATCTGCATGGTCACCAAATGAACCAGCAGATCAATCGTCGTGAAGCCGGAGGATACAACACGGTCCATGCGGGCTCAGACATGTTCTTCTGCAGCGATCAGCAATACATCGGCGTCGACTTGCAGTACGGTCCAGACGGAGCCGTTTATATCAGTGACTGGTACGACCCGCGACATTGCCATAATCCCAATGCCGAACAATGGGATCGCGGCAACGGGCGAATGTACCGCATGAAATACGATGCGACCTGGAAACCTGTGGCCATCGATTACACCAAGGCGAGTGATGATCAACTGGCGGCAGCCCATCATCACGCCAGCGAATGGCACGTGCGAATGGCACGTCTGGAACTGGCCGATCGAGCGGCGCAGCGGGCGATCGCTCCTTCGGCAGTCGCTTCGCTGGAACAGATGGCTCAGTCAGATCCGCAGCACGTGAACCAACTTCGCGCCATGTGGACGCTACACTGCATGAATAAACTCGGCCCTGCGGTCTTCAAACCAGCGCTGGCGAGTTCCAACGAATATGTCCGTGCCTGGGCCATCCAACTGGCTGCAGAATCGGCCTGGTTCTCACGAACGGACCAAGCCAGATCAATCTTGGGGGCAACTCTTATTTCGATGGCCAAATCGGACGAATCATTGTTCGTTCGACGCTACCTGGCTTCGGCAATTCCACGTGTGGGAAACGCAGGCTGGTCAATTGCCCAAGCGATCTGCAGCCGCCCTGATGGCGGTTCGGATCGCGATCTGCCAATGCTGTTGTGGCAGAACATGGCGCCGCTGGTCCTGCGTGATCCCGAGCGGGCGTTCGAGCTCGCAACGACCACGAAAATTCCTGCGATTGCCGACTATATCTACTGGTATGCCGCCGCGAACTCAGCCGAAGCACGAGAACGATTGGTCAAGATGCTGTCCACGCCCGACACGAACGAGCGTGTACGATTGATGGATCTATTGCAATTGGCAGTCCGCGACGCACGCATCTCCGCCGCTCCCACCTCGTGGTCCACTCAATCGAAGTCGCTGTACACCGCGGCCGATCGCCGTCTCGCCGATGCGGCCATCTCAGTGGGCGTCGCCTTCGCAGATCCCGCCGCTTTCCAATTGGTTCGCCAGAGAATTGAGGAAGGCAAGCTGAATCGCGACGGTCTGCTACGCGCATTGCGGATGCTGTCGAGTGACGCGTCGGCAGAGAATCTGCCGCTCTATCTGAAGCTGCTGTCGCGACCGGACGTTGCGGCACAGGTCATCCCCCTACTCGCTCGGTTTAATGACCCGTCAGTGCCTGACCAATTATTGAGTCGGCTGAAAGACTGGAAAGGTGCTGAGCTTTCTGCGGCGATGGAAACATTGTCCAGTCGCGTCGCCTGGGCCAACCTGGTTCTGGATCGGATCGCTGACGACCAACTGCCGAAATCGATTCTGACGGCCTTCTATGCCCGGCAAATGGCGAGCTTGGGAAATCAAACGCTCAACCAGCGACTCGAAAAGGAATGGGGGCGTCTGGGCCAATCATCAGCCGAATTGAAAGGCGAAATCTCAAAGCTTGCCATTGCTTATAAGGCCGCACCGCTCTGGGCCTATAGCGACGAAGCCGGGGCCGGCCACTTCAAAAAGCTGTGTTCTCAATGTCATTTGCCGAACGCTCAGTCAGAAGCACTCGCACCCAAACTGGCAGGAACGGGGGCCAAAGGTGTTGACTACATCGTCGAAAATGTGCTCGACCCTAACGCGGTCATCGGCCGTGACTTCCAGTCGCGCATCATCGTCACGAATGAAGGCCGCGTGTTGACAGGATTGGTCGAAAAAGAAACTGAGACATCGTTGACGATTCGAACACTGAATGACAGCGTGACAATCGCGAAGAGCGAGATTGACGAACAGAGTATCTCGCCCAATTCGTTCATGCCCGAAGGCCTGCTCAAGACGCTGAACGAACGTGAAAAAATTGAATTGCTCAAGTATTTGATGCGTCAATAGGCGGCTATGGCAGGCGATGTTATTTATCGAAGCTCAAATCAGCGAGCGTCGCTGCCATCGCCTGAATGCGGAAGACACTGGCGAGCGAAGTCGCACGCCGGTGGCACTCAATGCACCACTGGCACCCAATTGTTGATGGACATTTACGGGTGAGTGTCAAGAATTCATCGCTGCGCGAAGGTGGAAGCTGAACCGACTTGATACTTGATCGCCAGATGTGGCGTTTCGATTCGATTTTGCCCAGTCCCGACGGAACGGACTCCCGCTTCGACCAAACCTGTGGTGAGCAATGTTCGCTCGACAGGATAAGGTGGCTTGCCGGTGAGGAAAGTTTGTTCGGCTGTGGACATCAAAGGCGCGGAGTAGGCAACATTCGGATTCGGTGGCAGATAGAACAAGGTTGAAACGGGCTCGGCCTGACCTTTGACCCGCGCGGCAAAAGTAAAGTCGCCGACCAGCCCGTTCATCAACAGCATCGTGGCAGTCGTCCCGTCGGCGTACTCGATGCGATACGCAATTGGTTCCTTCACCCATTCGCGAATCTGCGTTTCGGTTGGATGACGGTGACTAAACGTTTCCGGCTGGACTAGTGTCTGGCTACGGCAGAGGCAGGCTTCAAACAGCCGAGGATCCCAACCGCCTGCGGCCCAACTTCCCGCCGACATCGCTTTCCAGACCGCGTCACCCTTTAACCCTTGCACCGCTTTGACGCCGGTTTCGCCGCCTTTGCGGCGTTCGGCCATGCACTGGATGACTTCCAAAGCGTGAAAGTCGTAACTGTCCATTCGTCCGATGGCGACGCACATCATCTCGGTGACTTCAGCCGCGTACGGCAAATCGATCGACGGCATCCGCCACGTCACCGGCAATGAAGACCCTGCTGCGAATCCGAACTTCAATTCGCGCGACAAGTCATACATCTCTTTGGCCCAATCCCAGTTCCACGAGAGATGTTTGTCATTGAAGAGCGGAACTGATCGGCCGTCCTGCTTGAAGACGTCGGTCGTTTGTTTGAACAGTTCGTAACGAGGGTATTTTGTTTGACCATATTCGGTCAGCGGATATGTGCCGTGTTCGCCAATCAGCAGCACAGCGTCGACGTCAAGTCCCTTGCCGCCACAGCGCAGGGCTTCGGCCACAGTCGGATAGATCGAAAATCCAAACTCGGCCGCACGTTTGCGACTCAGATCTGCCTCGGGGAATTGGTCGACGTAGGCCGACACCACGTCAAAGGGCGGCTGGTGCCACTCACCGTTCAGCGGGTAGCCAACCAGAAAACGCTCGCCCATATGCCAGGCGTGGGTTCCGTACTTCCACTCGGTAGTCAGAATTGCCAGCCGCTTGCGCTTCGCGGGGTTCTGTGCGCGAACAATCGAGTCCGTCCCTGGAAGAGTTATTCCAGCGGCGATCATTCCTGAACCAACAGCACCCAGAAACGATCGTCGTGAAAACATTCGCATCCCCTGTGTGGAAACTGATCTACAGAATCGCGATGTGTCCGGTATTCCGATGAAAGAGGCTACAGTCGAGCCAACTCGGTTGTGGCATCGCCGAAGCTGTCGCGCTGGACGCCGATTCGTTTGAGGATCGACAGATATAGGCCGCAAAGCTTGCGGTTGTCGTCCCCATCTTTCAGGTAGTCAAGCACTCGGCCGGTTTCGAGAGTCCCACTCAATCCACCTGCCAGCAACAACGGGACTTTGTTCGAATCGTGCTGGCTGCCTGACCACATGTTCGACACGAACATCAGGCAGGAATGATCGAGCACCGTGCCATTGCCTTCAGGCATCGCCTCCAGACGAGTGGCCAGATGGGCCAACTGGCTGACGTAGTACCGGGATACTCGTTCGTACGCATCCGACTGGTCGTCGTGAGATGCGGGATGGTGAGCCGTCCGGACGTCCAGGAACGGGTAAAATAGACCGGACAGATCTCGGCACATCAGCAGCGTGGCCACTCGTGTTTTATCTGTCTGAAACGCCAGTGCGATGATGTCGCCCATCAGCTTCATGTGTTCGCGAATGTCTTCGGGCAAACCATTGTCGGGCCGCTTCATTGTGAAGGCCGGCACTCCCCGATCCCTCGCATTGTCGTCTGCCTTGTCCTTCATTGACCGCGTTCGCTCAATCCGCTTTTCTACTTCGCGGACGCTGGTCAAGTATTCGTCGAGCTTCGCTTGATCGGCGTGGCTGACCTGGCGGTTCAGATGGTGAGCGTGCTCTTTTACGCGGTCCAGGATGCTTTTCGTCCGTTTGCTACCCTGGTTGTCAAACAAACTGTCAAAGGCCAGTGACGGATAAACTTCCATCGGGACAGGCGAATTCGCGTCCTGCCACGAGATATGCGAACTGTACGCCATCGAAAAATTCGTTTCGTGATAGCCCGTCACCGGTTGTTCGCAGCCCAACACCAGGCTGGGCTGCGGCGTTTCGTCGCCATGATGATTGGCCAAGACCTGATCAACGCTGATGGCCCCTTTCAGCACAGCACCTTTTTGCAGAGCGGCGCCCGACAGGATGTTGCCCGTCTGACCCGGATGAATGCCGACTCCAGTAGCCTGTTTGTTGAACAAACCCGTGATGACGTTGATCTTGGCTTTCAGTGGTTCGAGTGGTTCCAGGCTTTTGCTCAGTTCCATCTCGGCGCCGGCACCTTTGGCCCACCAATGTTTGGAATTGATGCCGTTCCCCATGAACATCGCAGCGAACCGCTTGGGAAAGGCGGCCGCTTCGATCGGGATCGATTCGTCACCCCAGACGGGAATCGATTCGAGCCACGGAAGTGCCATCGCCACCCCAACGCCTTTGAGCATTGTTCGACGAGTGAATTGATTCTGTTTGGCTTTCATGGATTGCTGGTCCATCGTGAGGCGGGTGAAGAAACTCAGGCTAAGACTTGAGGGTATCAGGTCACTTGGACGAGACCGAGATCATTTTCAGTGACGCGTATCATCGCGGCCTCGTTTTGTCAGGAACTGAGGGCTTGTGATGATCGCATCGATCACGCTTTCGAAGCGATGTTCACTTGATGTTGACGAGGCCCGCATTTGATCGAGAGTGGCTTGGTCCGACATTAACAGCCCGCGTCCAAGGGCGTAGGACAGCAACTTACGATCAAAGTTCTCGACGAATTCGGAGCGGCGTTGCTCAAGCAGATACTGACGCAAGCCGTCGAGTCCACGCCGGTCTTTGCCATCAGGAAACGTCGCCAACGAATTGACTGGCTTACCACCCAGGTCGTTTTGTCGCTGTTCACCGATGGGGCCATACCCTTCGAATACCAGCCCGATAGAGTCGAATCGCTGGTGGCAACCGGCACAGGCCTTGTGATCGCGATGGCGCGCCAGCAATTGTGGCAGCGTCAATTCACCCAGATTCGCTTCGTCCTTCGGAAGTTCCGGGACCTCGGGCGGGGGAGCGGGAATATGTTCACCCAACAGGCGACGGACGACCCAATAACCTCGTTTGACCGGACTGGTACGCAGTCCGGGAGAATTCTTTGTCAGAAAGACCGACATACCGAGCAACCCACCCCGCCCATACTGACCCGCATGATCAACACGGATCCATTCACTTTGGCCACCGTTCGACTGTTCCTCATGTTTGGCAAAATCGATGCAGTAATGAGCGGCGAGAACCTTATTGACAAAGGTGTAATCTCCGTCGATCAGGCCGAGTACCGAGCGATTGTTATGGCAGATGTCGACGAATAGCCGGATCGGCTCTTCGTACATCGCCTGCCGCAATTCGTTCGTGAATGTCGAGAACCGTTCGCGATCGACGCTGTTGTGTTCTTCGAACCGACGAAATTCGAGCCAGTTCCCGACAAATTCTGTGGCCAACCCTCGAATTCGTGGATCGCGCAACATGCGGCCAACCTGAGATCGCAGCACGTCGGGCTGATGAAGATTGCCTTTTTCCGCCTGAGATATCAACTCGTCATCAGGCATGCTGGACCACAGAAAATAGCTCAGCCGGCTGGCAATTTCGTAGTCGCTTAGCGGGCGAACCGCTTCGCCGGGAGATGCCAGGTCGAAACGGAAACAGAAGTGCGGAGATAACAGGATACTTGCCAGGCAATCTCGCACAGCGTCTTCGTGATTCAAACCGTCTTGCTGTCGTAAAGATTGATAGAAGGTGAGTAGCTCGTCACGTTCGGCAGCGGATAGCGGTCGTCGGTAGGCACGACGCGCGAATTCCTGCAGAGACTGTAGATGGTGAGATTCAGCCGCGAGATGCATCTTTTCGATCCAACGGAAGTCGGAAGACATCGTGTCGAAGTAGGTTTGAATCGCATCCATCGCTTGTTGGCTGTCTTCGTATTTTCGCGCGTTAGCCAAATACGCTTCGCACAGCCGCTTAATTTTGACTTCGGCAATGACATCCTTGTCTTCGGGCCGAGCGAAATCGAATTCTGGTCCGCCTGCAAACCGTGGCGACTCGGCGCGTTCAAAGAACAGAAAGTCCTTGTACTGACGCAACGGCACCAGTGTCACGAAATTCAGATCCTTCCATAACATATCGAGTCGATTTCGATCGGCATCGCTCAGGACGAGTTCGTACAGCGGTTGGTCGTCGCGAAAATATCCTTGCATCAAATGGAAGCCTGCCGTCAGCAAGCGGACCTGGGCGCCCAGGTTCGGATCGGCGTAATGGCCACGGCTGGAAATTGAAAAGGCATTGGGGAATACGTGACAGAAGCGATCGCGGGCCGCGTCAAGTTCCGGCTGTTTGCCATCACCCACGAACTTCATTCGCTGCGAGGCAATCTGGCGATTCCACCACAAAATCAATGGCTGGCTGCCGTCGGAGTTTCCTTTCACGTGCAGCTTGTCAACTTTGTTGTCCAGCGATTTGCGCAACTTGATGGCAAGTTCTCGCAGTGCATCGCACTGTCGTCGGACAGCAGTCGTTGCAGCCAGTTCGTCTGGCTGTTTGTGGATCATCGACTGAACCAACTGATCGCTACTGATTAGCTTCGACCATTCTGCCTGAAGTTCGGCCATAGGCCCGATGGCCTCGGGCGCGTTGAGGGCCGACCAGACGATTTCAAGATAACGCGGACTGAGCTGCCTGGTGGCATTCGGATGAGGTCGAGTGCTGCCTTCAGGAATGAGAGACGGAGTGCGGCGCGGCGATGCGGTTGACAGATTGGCGATGTCCTTCAGCGTCGCATCTCGCAGGCCGAGTGTGTGACGATGATAAAACTGCCATGACGCATAGAAATAGTCGGCGAGGTCGACGTCGTGCTGTTCGTAGAAATTGACAATCTGATGAACAAAATACTTGTCGCGATCTGTATCGGTTACCGCCGGGTGCGGTGCGAATTCAATTCCGGTTTGAGTCAAAACGGCATGGTCGGCGACCTGTCGCGCCGCGGCAAGATATTTTTTGACGAGCGCGGGCGATATCGTGAGTGACTCGCCCGAATTGTCAAACCCGGCTTCGTTGGCAGGATCGACAGGAAACTCGCGCGTCGGTTTGATGTCGATGCTGGTCAGATCGCGGATCGTGTAGTCGAACTCGGCGTTGCTCAACCGTCGCGCCAACACCGTCCCTGGATCACCCGCATTTCGTTGTGCTTCCGATTTTCGCAGCGCCTCGATCCAGTTCAGAACCTGACGTCGTGTTTCGAGCGTCGGTTGCTTGGGTGCATCTTTGGGAGGCATTTCGTCGGCCGTAAGTCGCTCGGCCAGGATTTCCCAGGTTTTGTAGTTCTTGATGACCGCTGCGACATTCGAGTCACCGTTCAGACTCAGTTTGCCTTCCTGCTTCTCTACGCCATGACAGTCAAGGCAATAGTTCTTCAGAAAGGGCAATACAGAGGAGTTAAAGTCTTCGTGCAGACGATCAGACACGGTATCAGCGGCGAAGGCAATGTGGTTACAGACGGTCGCGCACCACAGAACAACAGCAAAACAGAATGGCACCAGCAGAGGCGCCCTGCTGTGACCAGCTCTCCAATCAAATCGATTCACCAACAGCTCCTTGCGTGGCCGCATCCGAGCCACAGCCCGAATTCGCGGCTGTGGACAGTCAGCAACGGCCCACCAAGCGGGACCGTTTCCTGATTTTGGCGGATCAGGCTTGCTGAACGCAACTGAGTTTGTTGATTCATTTGTTCGGGCGGAAACTGTCCGAACGGAATCTCATTGAACGGGCACTTCCGAACTGCAGGTGATTTGACAGCACCAGGCAGTGATGAGATCCGGCTGAGCGGCAGGGAGAGAGATCGTCTGTTCAATCTCTGCGAATTTGGGCTCTGCGAATTTGGGAGCGCACGCTGACAGCATCAGCGGAATCGCCAGAACGAATGCGGGCAGCAGGAGACTCATCAGCGTCATCTCGACCAGCGAACCAACTCGAGCGAATCCGCAACGGCGACCGCTGGGTGTCACGAGTGATGTCGCCATCAGCCCTGTTCGCCGAACTTTGGCAACAGAAGGACGCATGGCAGGAAAGGTCGCATGTGGCGCAGCACTCCACAACTGTCTTTCATTGGCCCCCCCGCCAATCGTCCGACGCCCAGGTGTGGCCTTGGCCAATCGCTCAATACTCTGTGGAATTGTTGAAATCGAACGTTTGTTAGTCTGCATTCGCTTCATCGTCATATTCCCGTCATGGGCAACCGATGCCGGAGTGATTGAGCGAATTCCACATCCGGATTGTCGCCTTAAATGCGAAGATTGAAGGTCCCTTTTCAATCTTTGTCTATTGGACTAGTCACCACTGATACGGAAGACCGCCGCGAAACTTGTCACCGATTTCAGGTTCGCAATTTCAGATTCAAGTTGGAGATTCGATCGTCTTCGCAGTTGCTGAGTGGATAACAACTTGGAATGACGGGTGAACTCGCAACTTCAACGTGACATGGCAGAGCCGCAGGCTTTTTTCCAGGTGACCTGGTCTGATACAGTCGTGGCGTTTTGAGTCCATGAATGTCCATCAACTTGCAGAGGTGCCACGTTGCCCGTTCTGAAGGATGCTGAACTCAGTCGATTTGCCGCAGCGCTGTTTCGCGCAGCGGGCGTTTCCGCAGCCGATTCTGAAGTCGTTGCCGTCAGTCTGGTAGCGTCGAACTTGCGTGGACATGATTCGCATGGCGTGATGCGAATCCCGTTCTATATCGGAAAGGTTCAAGACGGCACGCTAAATCCTCATGCAAAACTGACAATCGAAAAGGAATCTGCCAGTTCGCTGGTGTGTGACGGCGGGTGGGGCCTGGGACAGACATTGTCTCAGGATCTGATGCACCGATTGATCGAGAAGTGCAACACGTCCGCAATCGCGTGTGGAACACTGCGACGTGCCTGTCATATCGGACGATTGGGCGAATATGCCGAGATAGCGGCAGCCGCAGGCCTGACTGCCATGGTCATTGCAAATAACCACGGAGCTGCTCAACGAGTCGCGCCGGTCGGCGGCAAGCGACCACGCTTGGGCACGAATCCGATCTGCATCGGTATTCCCGGTGGTGCAAACGGCCCGTTCGTATTCGACATCGGCACCAGTGCCACCGCTGAGGGCAAGGTTCGAGTCAAAAAGATTGCCGGTCAGCAAGTCCCTTTGGGTTGGATTCTTGACCCTGATGGAAAACCGACGACCGACCCCAATCAACTTTATGGTAATCCGCCGGGAACAATTCTGCCGCTCGGAGGCGATCAGGCCTACAAAGGGTTTGGCCTGGCGTTCATGATCGAAATGCTGGCCGGCGGATTTTCTGGAGGTCAGTGCGCGATCCCCAATCCGCCGCCTCCGTTGGGAAATTGCGCGATGTTCTGGGTGATGAATCCGGCATTCTTTGGCGGGATCGCCCATCTGACAGACGAGGTCGGACGGCTGGAGGCCTATGTTCGCGACGTGCCGCTAATCGACGGCGTCAACGACGTCACGCTGCCGGGCGACCCCGAGCGTCGAACTCTCAAAGATCGGCAGACCAACGGCATCCCGATGGACGAAGGAAACTGGAAGGCGCTTGTAGATCTGGCGCAACAATTGAATGTGCCGGTTCCCACGGTGTAGTCACCATTGAAAGTGGCGTCCTCACCCTTCAAAGCAGCAGCGCGTCCTGATACGAATCCTGTCGAAGTTTTAGGAAAGCATGATGACGCATCCATGGTTGGATGAACTGAAAGTCGCACTCGCAGCGGTACGGACGGCGGCACGGATCTGCCAGCAAGTGCAGTCGACAATCACTCCCGAAGTGCTGGACAAGAAAGACAACAGTCCGGTGACGGTCGCCGATTTCGCCAGTCAAGCCGTCATCGGTCATGAGATCAACAAGGCGTTTCCGGACGATCCAATCGTCGCGGAAGAAGACTCGTTGGCCTTGCATCAGCCAGAGAACGCGAGGTTTTTGCATGACATCCACCAGCTGATTCAGAATCACTACGCGGTGGCGGCGCCCGAGGACATCTGCCACTGGATCGATCGTGGAGGCGCAAAACAGTACTCGCATCGTTTCTGGACGCTGGATCCGATCGATGGAACAAAAGGGTTTTTGCGACGGGATCAATATGCCATTTCGTTGGCACTGCTCGTCGATGGCCAGTTGGAGCTGGGAATATTGGGCTGCCCGAATTTTTGTCCAGCTGACCAAACCACCGACACATTATTCTACGCGATTCGCGGGCATGGAGCGTTTGCAACGAGTTTAGAACCGCAGTCGCCCGTTCGAAAGATTCGTGTCACCGGCAATTCGAATCCGGCCACCGTTCTATTCTGTGAATCGTTTGAGTCCGGGCACAGTTCACACAACGAATCGGCGCTGGTTGCCGAACGATTACACGTCACAACTGAACCGATCAGAATGGACAGTCAGGCCAAGTATGCGACCGTTGCGAGCGGCCTGGCTGACATCTATTTGCGGCTGCCGACAAAGACGGGATATTTCGAAAAGATCTGGGATCATGCGGGCGGCGTGTTGGTGGTCCAGGAAGCGGGTGGTACTGTCTCCGACATGAACGGAAAGCCGCTCGATTTTTCCCAGGGATTTGAACTGCGGGAAAACCGTGGCGTCATTGTGACCAACGGCCACTTGCATCAGCAGGTTCTGGAAGCAGTTCAGGCAGTCGCGTCGGCGAAGAATGATTGAAACCGACACTCATGGTGCCGGTTTTGGTATGCTGGCGCACGACGACTGGATCAGTCCAGCCAGTTCTCTTGTTGGATAACATGCCGAACAAACCGTCATTCGGTCAACCGGACTGCCGAGTGACGGATTGCACTGACAGACGCCAATTCAATGTGCGATTCCGAAGAACCCGACTCTGCTGCCGCCGCGATCGACAGTTCGCCGGGCGGCAATTTCTGTTGCGATGGAAACGATACAGCGTGTTCGAACGGAGCGATGCCACTTCACAATCACAACCATGATCACGGCGAACTGCCGCGCACCGACGGCGCAGGAGAGCCCTGCCCCACTCCAATCATGTGGCAAGAAGTTCGCGAAACCTATTTGCGAGATAGCCAGCCATGGGAGATCGTCCGGGGGCCGCATCGTCTGGTCGGACGGACGTGGGGCGAAGGCCCACCACTGTATCTGCTGAATAACTTCGCGGGAACGTCCGAACTGTTCTCGTTGGCGCTGTGGGTGCTCCGTGACCATTTTCGTTGCGTCGTCTTCGATCCCGTCACGCTCGATCGCCAGGCGGCTCGACGAACGGTTCCGACAATGACAGAATTCGCCGACGATTTGTTTGCTGTCGCCGATCAATGCGGCGATGTGCGGTTCACCGTCTATGGCGCCGGCTTTGGTGCCGCGATTGCATTGCAGGCAGCACTCAACCAGCCGCCGCGGATCGAGCGAATGATCCTGCAGCATGGGTTCGCTCGTCGTCGACTGTCGTTCTTCGAGCGCACCCTGACATCGATCTGCTTGCGTTCAGGTCAATTGCTCGATGCTTTGCCGCAACGCCGCCGATTCCAAGCCGTCAATCACCAGCCATGGTTCCCGCCGTTCGATCATTCTCGCTTTGAATTTCTGGTCAAAAGTTCGGGAACGCTGCCGTTACGTGATCTGGCTCGCCGCGCTTTGGCCATTCACTCATTTGACGTCTCGGACCGACTATCTGCAATGACGTGTCCTGTGCTGTTGTTGCGGACCGAAGGCGAAGGACGATTGGCTGCCGAATCGCAAATCGTGCTGGAACAGGGATTAAAGGAACCGCGCATCGAGTGGATGCATTCTGCCGGTCAACATCCATATCTGACACATCCGCATCGCGTGGCGAAACTGATCCGATCCTTTTGCGAGGCCCCGACGGCCGCTGCCGGGCTATGACGGTGCAACGATCGAGCGTCGAGATCAAACATGTGGATCAATCCGCTTCGGAAGGCGTTCCATCGAACCGGACTCATCATTTCGGCCCGTGGATTGACGGAGAGATGTCGTGGCTAATAATGAGGTCAGTCTGGCGAAAGGAACAATGATGTCCGAGGAAATGCCGCAGCGACTCGATGTGCTGGCCGTGGGGGCACACCCGGACGACGTCGAAATCGCCATTGGTGGAACGCTGGCTCGTCTGGTAGCACAAGGACACCGCGTTGGGATCTGCGACCTGACGAACGGTGAACCGACTCCTGGCAGCGCGGGACCGCATGTCCGTATGGCCGAAGCGCGCGAGGCGGCGCGAATCCTGGGCGTTCAGATGCGTGAAACACTGACGCTGCCCAATCGCAGCCTGTTCGATTCGTTTCCAGCGCGAATTGCGCTCGCGCGAGTCATTCGCCGCTGGCGTCCGAAAATCGTCCTGGGAATTGCCGGCAAGACGCCGATGGCATCACCCGATCACTGGCAGGCGATGCAAGTTACCGACGCCGCGATCTTTTACAGTCGACTGACGAAATGGGACGACGAATTTGCGGGGCTTCCGGTGCACACTGTGACCAAACAAATGTGGTACCCACTCGGATTCTCCAATCTGGAGCATCCCGAAACGACCAGTCGATTCATTTTTGACATCTCGGAATCACTCGAAACGAAACTTGAAGCAATTCGGGCATACAAATCGCAGTTTCCGCCGAGTAAGGACCGAGTTTTCCGGCTGGTGGAAAGTCAGAATCGATTTTACGGGGCGAGTGCGGGCTTTGAGGCAGGAGAAATGCTGATGACCGCGACGACACTGGGAATCCGAGATTTGATGCAAACGTTCTGCCCACCTGACCCTGAGGCGGACTGACACGTGAATCAGTTTTACGCTTAGGGAGGGCTTCCATTCCGCCGGAACGCTCGTAAACTCACTGAATGGGCGAATTGCGTTTAATGACCGATGGGACCGGTCGATGAAGTTTTGGTAAGCGTCCGCAGATCGACCACATCGACGTTCTGGTAAATGCATCATGAAGTTGCGAGTGGGCTGGCTCAGTATTGTCGGTAAGCGCGAAAATAACGAAGACGCGTGTTATGTTGACCCGCGCTATCGGTTTTTTCTCGTCGCTGACGGCATGGGCGGCCAATCGGCCGGCGAACGAGCCAGCGGGTTGGCGATGGAAATCATCCCCCAAAAGCTACAGACGATCGATTTTGACAATTCCTCAGTCGATCAGACGACCAAAGTTATCGATGATGCTGTGATTCAGGCCAATTACGAAATCATGGCTTTGGGTGAACTGGATCCCAAACTGAAAAACATGGGAACCACAATTACTTTCGTCGTTGCGGTGGCGGGCACCCTGTTCATCGGCGGCGTGGGCGATAGTCGCGTCTATATGTTACGCGGCGGCAAGATGCAGCAGATGACGACAGATCATTCGCTGACCCAAGCCTTGATGGACGCCGGAACGCTGACCCCGGAAGAAGCGGTACATCATCGTTACAAGAACGTCCTGTATCGCTATCTCGGTTGTAAGGAAGGCGGCACCGGAACCAGTCCGAAACAGATCAAGCCCCAAGCAGGCGATCGTTTACTGATCTGCACAGACGGTGTGACCGGTGGTGCCGATGATCCGACGCTGTTGAAACTGCTGATTGAGGGATCAGACCCTCAGAAGACGGCCGAAGCCGTCGTTCAAGCAGCGACAGATGGCGGTTCCAAAGACAACATCACAGGTGTCGTCGTGTTCGTCGACCAGGTCTGAAATGTCGCCCATACGTACCCTGATCTGTACGATCTTGCTGGGGATTCTTCCAGTACTGGCCGTCGGCGACGAAACGGCAGCCAAACCGGTATCGCATACCGAACGGGTGATCGAAGGTTGGGCCGTTCATATTGATGACCGTCTGCTGAATGGCGATCAGCGTGCCTTCGGTGAGAAGTGTCTCGGCGTTCTGACCAATCGCCTGATCGATATTAAAGCGGTGTTGCCGGCGGACAAGGTCAAACGATTGCAGCGGGTTCCCATTTGGCTCGATCAGACTCACGGACAGTTGAAATCGGCTCAATATCACCCCAGCGCCGGTTGGTTAAAGGAGCATGGGTATTCGGAGCAACTGGCCGGGTGCGTCCATATTCCAGATGCGGGTTACTTCTTTGCTTCCGTGCATCAATTCGAGCAGCCTTGGGCCGTGATGCACGAACTGGCGCATGCTTACCACGATCAGGTCATGAGTTTTGAGAATCCGCAGGTCAAAGACGCATGGCGTGCGTTCAAAGAAACGGGACGATTCAAGTCCGTTCGACATGCCAACGGCAAAATGCGCGAGCACTACGCTTTGACCAACCAAATGGAATTCTTCGCGGAGATGACCGAGTCGTATCTAGGACGGAATGATTTCTTCCCCTTCGATCGCACGGAACTTGAGAAAGAACTGCCTGAGGTCTATCAACTGCTGCGCGACACATGGAATTCGCCGGAGTAATCGCCCTCCCACCGTCACGACGGAAAAATCGCAGCCGAATCTTCACCGCGACATCAGGACCGCTCGGCCGGCGAACCACAGCTTTTTCCACTTGGGCAGCGACACGCGTCGCGAGTAAACGTCGAAACGGCGACGCTCGATTTCGCGTAACAATCCGCCATAAATATCCAGCATCGTGCGCAGGATCGGGCGCCCAGCTGGTTCTAAATATTCGAACAGTTGCTCGGCGCGCGCGTAGTAGGATTTCGTGCGGGCGATCTGGAACTTCATCAGCTCTTGAAACCGATCATTCATTACTCGATTCAGCAGATCATCCGTCGAATAACCGAACCGATCGAGGTCCTCACGCGGCAGGTAGACTCGCCCCAGGTCGGAGTCTTCACTCAGATCTCGCAGGATATTTGTCAGTTGCAAGGCCAGCCCGCAATCGATCACCAGCGGAATCGCGTCCTGGTTGCGAAAACCCCAGACATGAATGCAGCACAACCCGACCGCCCCAGCGACGTGGTAACAGTAGCGTTGCAGGTCGGCGAAGGTCTGCATCTGAACATCACCGAGATCCATCTCAACCCCATCGATCACCGCGAACAGGTATTCGTTTGGGATATGATGACGCTGCATCATATCGGCGATGGCGGCCTGCGAAGGATGGCCAAAAAACGTGCCGACCTCAGACGTGTCGGGCGTCAGAGCAGGGCCGATTTGCGGGTCTTCACCCAGCATAACTCGGAGCGCCTCACGCCAGGCATGCAAGCGTGTGCGACGCAATTCTAGCGGCACGTTGTCTTCGTCGCCCAAATCATCCGTGATGCGGTTAAACGCGTACAGCGCATTCATCGAACGGCGTTTGTCTTCGGGCAATGTGAGGAAAGCGAAGCGAAAGTTGTGCGCAGTTCTTCGAGTCAATTCGCGGCAATAGTCGTAGGATTGATTCAAAGAAGGCATGCTGGACTTCGTGTGGACGCAGGTTCGACTGATCGATTGAGGAATTCGCTTATTCTTGCTGTCGCAGGTCGGCTTGGGAATCGATCCAGCCACAGTTCAACATCATTTTCTGGCGGTTGGCAACATGGTCGTCAAAGGGCGTCCGTTACGGACAGATCGTCCGCGCCAGCTTTCGCCACATGGCTCCGGCCACCAATCCGACGGCGTCAAACTTGGTGACCTTGGGACGGAACTGCCAGACTCGATATTGAATCTGTTCGATCCGCTGCAGAATTTTCAGGCCGCCACGAGCAAACAGATCGATATCGATTTGCAGCCGCCCCGGCATCTGTTTCACCAATGGCAATCCTTCGACCAGGAAACTGCGAGCACGATCAACTTCAAATTTCATCAGGTCCAGGAACGGTCGGTTGATGCGTCGAGCATCGAAGTCCGCACGTTCGTAGCCAAATCGGAAGTAATCCTCTTTGGGCAGATAGATGCGTCCGATGTCGAAATCCCGAGAAACGTCCTGCCAGAAATTGGCCAGTTGCAAACCCGTGCAAATCGAATCCGACCAGGCGACATTCTGTTCGTTGTGGGCTCGGCACAGATACAGCACTAATCGGCCGACCGGATCGGCGCTGCGTCGGCAATAGTCTCGCAACTGAATGAACGTGTCATATTCAAGGACCGATTGATCCTGAACGAATGCGGAGATCAAATCGAGAAATGGTTCACGTGGAATTCCAAACGCGTCGATCGTCGGCCTCAGTGCTACGAACACCGGATGCCGCATTCGATTTGAGTAACACGCTTCCAGTTCACCGCGCCACCAATCGAGCAATTCCAACGCTTTCGTTCGGTCACCGACTTCATCTCCCAAGTCATCGGCCCAGCGGCAATAAGAGTAGATATTGTAAAAGTGCTGGTGCAATGACTTGGGCAACAGCCAGGAAACGACGGGAAAGTTCTCGTAGTGGCTGGTCGCCAGATTCCGGCAATACGCCTCGGCAGTCGGAAGATCGAAAGGAACGGCCTTCGAAAGTGCCGCGGGGCCGTACATTTCAAGATCGTGAGCAAACAAGGCTGAGGCGACTTTCCGTTGTGTCCATCGGCATTGATTCAGGCTGGCACTGAGGTTGATCGATGCGATCAGCATTGCCCCTTGGCGCGTGAGGCGATTGTGAACGAATTGGAAGCAAATTCCTACCGCAAACGCGCTGCTCCACCTGTCACGGACACCGCCTCACGAAGATTCGATGAAGATCTCCACCGTTCGCAGAACCTTTACTTGGCCACAGATCAAGATATTATCCGGTGCCGAATGTCACCGGCATCAGTGTCATCAGGGAGGAAGTTTGCACATGGCGCAGGACGTCTCTACGAATCGATCACAGTTCTGGGTCTGGCTCGGGTTGGTGACCCTGTGTGTCGTCGGTCTGGTTGCGACTTACATTCTGTTTGTCGAAGCTCCGCCCCCCCGCAAGATTGTGATCGCATCCGGAGCCCAGGACGGCGCCTATCACCGGTTCGCCGAACTGTACGCCGAACTGCTAAAGAAGGAAGGCATCACGCTGGAAGTTCGAACCACGCAAGGTTCGGTCGAGAATCTGAAGTTACTGCTCGACGAAGATTCGGATGTCACAATCGCCTTCCTGCAGACCGGCATTGCTGACCCGGCAAACAGCGATTCGCTGTATGCACTGGCCAGTCTGTATCGCGAACCACTCTGGGTCTTTTATCGGGGCGAAGAAACGATCGACCGGCTGACGCAGCTCAAAGGCAAGCGGATTGGAATTGGTGCCGATGGAAGTGGTACTCGCAGCGTGACGAAACAGTTACTCGAAGCCAATGGGATCAAAGCCGATCAGGCCGAATTCCTGCCGCTGACTGGAACACCCGCCGCCGAGGCACTCGAAAAGAACGAACTCGACGCGGCCTTCTTCGTGGCGGGAATCGATGCCGCGTATATCCAACGCTTGTTGAAATCGTCCGAAGTGCGACTGTGCGAACTGGCGCATGCAACCGCCTACGCACGGCAGTTTCGCTTTCTCTCGACTCTGACAGTTCACGCAGGTCTAGTTGATCTGAAACAGAACATTCCCGCCCGGGACACGGTCCTGGTTGCCCCTGCCGCTACGTTGGTCGCTCACCGTTCGCTGCATCCCGCGCTGATCACATTGTTACTTAAGGTCGCGACGAAAGTTCATCGCAGCGGCGACCTGTTGGCTTCGGCGGGCGAGTTTCCGTCCGCATCGTTCGTCGATCTACCGCTCAGCGACGATGCCGAGCGCTATTTCCGAGTCGGACCACCGGTACTGCAACGCGTGCTGCCCTTCTGGCTCGCATCGATGTTGGACCGGCTGAAAATTATGGTCATTCCGCTGATTATGTTGCTGATGCCATTGATGCGGATCGCACCACCACTGGTTCGCTGGCAGACACGGCGCAAGATTTACATGTGGTATGCACAGCTTCGAAAGATTGATCAGAAAGCGATTCATGGCATGTCTTCGGATGAAGCACGGCAATCGCTGACAAACCTGCGAACTCTCGAACAACAGATCGCACACGTCGGCGTCCCGTTGAGTTACATGGAAGAGTACTACAATCTGCGGTTGCATCTGAACCTAGTCAGGACACGCGTCACGACGATTCTTGAGTCAGAAGCCCCGGAATAGTGCGTGTCGCACGGACGTGTCGCGTTGAAACATGGGTTAGACGCTATGGATTTGGGCTCGCGAGACGCCACACTTAAGTTGGATGCGCTTTAGATTGTCCGTCGTTGCTCGCTCAACGGACGAGTACCGCCTTGGAACGGCTTCAATAACCGCCTCCTTCCGGCAACAACTTCCGATCGTCGCGGGTCGCCGCCGCATCGTAGTCAAAGTCGTTAAGGTCTACACGCTGACCACCCGATATTGACATCATGTCTGAAAAGCATCGGAGACGGACCGTTCACAGCGTCGTGGATGGACCTCGGCGACGTTGATCAATATCGGCGACTTACGGCGAAACTATGTCGGCAGCAATGACATCGTCGGCAAAGCGACTCGCGCGCGCAGTTTTTAAGTTGCGGCACTGGTTCGTGTTAGGTGTCGCGGCGGCCGCAAGCGGTGTGTTGATGTCGGGTTGCACTCGCACTTATTACCGGCGGCAGGCGGATTGCGTTGTGTCCGACGCGGTTGCTGGTGCGACGGCCAACCCACGGTTCCTCTTGCCGGGGCATAGTGTCGACATCGATCCACGTTCGCGCCTGTTTGATCCAACCGACCCAGACCGGCCACCGATGCCGCCGGATGATCCCGATTCTCATCGACTGATGGTCTGTGTCGACGGGCATCGCGGCTGGCCTCACTGGGAAAAGGACGGCGTGCTACCCGACGTCGAAGTAAATGATTACAAGTCGTGGCTTCCGTACGACACCGACGGCAAGGTGCGATTGGATCTGCGAGAAACAATCAAACTGGCACGGCTGCATTCACGCGATTACCAACTACAACTCGAAACGTTGTACTTTTCAGCTCTCGACGTCACCGCCGAACGTTTCGCGTTCAATGTGCAATTCTTCGGCGGCAACACGACGCAGTACACGGCCATTCCGCCAATCTTGAACGGAGGAAGTCGCACCAGTCTGCTTTCAACGAACACAAATCTGCAGGCGAACAGACTGTTTACGGCAGGTGGTCAGTTGATCGTCAATGCGGCGAATTCGATCGTCTGGCAGTTTTCGGGAAATCAGACGACCGTCAATACGAATCTATTAAACTTTGCCTTCTCACAACCGTTGCTGCAGTTTGCCGGTCGCCCGCGCATCATGGAAACATTGACGCGTTCTGAGCGAAACCTGCTGTTCAACGTCCGGCAGTATGAACGCTATCGACAAGGCTTTTACATTGGTCTCGCCACAGGTAACGCAAGCAATAGTTCGCTCCAGCGGGCTGGGGGTATTGTCGGTGGATCGGGTCTAACCGGCTTCACTGGGGTGGGCGTCGGAGGATTCGGTGGGATCGGTGCGGTATCTTCATTTGCCGGTGCGGCCGCCGCGGGCGGTGGTGCCATCGCACCGGGTGGCGCCGGAGGTTACTTGTACTTCCTGCAGACGCGCCATCAGTTGCGCAACCTCAAAGCCAGAAATTCCAGACTCCGCGACACGTGGTTACAACTCAGTGCTTCGTTCGATGCGGGGCGTTTGGAAAATCGCTTCCAAGTCGATTTTGCTCGGCAGGCTTATTACGACGCCCAAAGCCAATTAATCAACCAGACGGCCAACTTCGAGTCGTTTTTTGACGCCTACAAGACGCAGCAATTGGGACTTCCTCCCGACATTCCGATGGACATCCAGGATCCCTTCTTCGATCGATTCAACCTCATTGATCCCGAATTGACTCAACTGGAAGAAGATGTCGGCGATCGATTGGAAGATCTATCACTGGCTCAGGTCGAAAACAGCGCAGTTGCCAAATCCAGGCTGCATGATTTGCCGAATCGCGTTCGCACGCTCATCACCGAGGTCGGGGACGATTTGAATCGGATTGAAGAGCAGTTGCCTCAACGGCGTGAGGCATTGAAGAACCTGGCCAACTACCCGGAATTGAAAGACAATCAATTTGATTTACGAGCGCTGACTGTCGAAGCCCTCGACGAACGTGCCGCAACACTCAAACGTGATCATTTGCGGTTAACAGATGAATTGATCGGACTGTCAACAAAGGTGACAGGCCTCCAGCACGAAACCGATCTGGATGCCGAGGTTCTGCTGCGTGCCGAGAAGGAAGTTCTGGTCCGACTCTCTGGATCGTTGCTGGAACTGTCGCTTGTCCAGGCGCGTGCTCGCCTGAATGCGATCGCTATTATGCCGTTGAGCATGACCTCCGAGACGATGTTCCAGGTCGCAATGTCTCAGCGCGCGGACTGGATGAATGCAAAAGCGCAACTCGTCGACTCGTGGCGGTTGATTCGCTTCAACGCCAATGCATTGCGTTCCAACGTGACCGTCAATGTGACCGGCGGCGTGACAGCTCAGGGTTCAACCGCCAGTAACCCGGTCAGATTCAGTGGGACAGACGGACAATTGCAGGCAGGACTGACCATCAATCCTCCGCTCACGCGCGTCATCCAGCGGAATGTGTTTCGTGAATCGCTGATCGAATACCAGCAATCGCGTCGTGCGTTGATGTTGTCTCGCGATGAAATCCATCGATCGCTACGGCTGCGGTTGCGGCAGGCGCGACTCGACCAGTTGAACCTGGAACTGCGTCGCATGTCTGTCGATGTCGCGATCACGCAAACCGACGTCGCTCGTTTAAAGCTAGTGGAACCGGAAAAGCCGTCGGCGGATGGCAAGATCTCAGCCGCCTCGCCAACGGTTGCTCGAGACCTGGTCGACGCGTTGCAGCGATTGCTCGACGCTCAACAGCAATTCATGTTCACTTGGGGCGACTACGAGATTCAGCGACGTTTAATCGACTTCGAAATGGGCACGATGCGGTTGGATGACGACGGACTGTGGGTTGATCCTGGCCCAATGACCGATGAACTTTTGCTAGAACGGTATTACGAATGCCGTCCCGATCCCGTTGGTAACGAACCCCTTGAAAATCGTCCGGGGTTCGCCGAATTAGCGCCTGGCGATTTGCCCCCCGAAGGAAGAGATCTCGACTTACCCTCCCCCGATGACGTGACACTTCCGATGTCGCCCGGTCCGGTACATTGACGTCACCTGCATTATTCGTGACGCAAGGCTTCGATCGGATCCATCTTTGCCGCTTGCATAGCAGGGTAAAGTCCAAACACAACGCCGACCATTACCGAGATTGCAAACGCCAGCGGCACAGACCAGTTGACGATCGTGGGTTCCATTGTCCGGATCACATCAGGCATCTGAGCCATCACGTTGGGCACGATCTTCTCGATGCCCCAGCGCATCAGGTTAATGCATGGTGCACAGGCCAGACCTGCTAATATCCCGGCCATGCCACCCATGACCGACAGCGTCACAGTTTCGCGGAGAAACTGGCGTGTGATGTCGCGTTGTTTTGCCCCCAGAGCGCGGCGAATTCCAATCTCTTTCGTGCGTTCGGTGACAGTCGCCAGCATGATGTTCATGATGCCAATGCCGCCGACCAACAACGAGATAACAGCGATGATCCCCAGAAACAACATGAACATCAGCCGCATCGCTCGAGCTCGTTCGAGCAGTTCCAGCGGAATGGTAATGCCGTAGTCCGCAGTGGGATGATGAGGCGCCAGGGTTGATTTGACAATTTCAGCCGTTTCCAGCACGTGGGCCACGTCGACGGCCTGGAGCGTAATCTGACTCAGTTGAACTCGTTCCCCCTCGAAGGATCCACTTCGTCGTGTGAAGACCAGATCACCCACTCTCAACCAGAGCGTTTCAATGGGAACATAGACATCGCGCGAAAAATCCTGTGCTTCCAATGATCCACCGATTCCCGCGGAAGGAGCTCGCTGTTTGACGAGTCCCACCACTCGATAGTAGTCGCGTTCAATCTTGATCGCGCGTTCGAGCGGATCTTCGTAGGGAAATAGCTTTTCCGCGGTTTCCGCGGACAAGACGCACACATTCAATCGCTGATTGCAATCGTTCTCCGTCAAGAATCGACCGCGGTCGATTTCCAAGCGAGTGATCTCGGCATATTCGGGAATGCAGCCCACCATGCGGCCGTCGACTAAACGATCCTCATAACGAAACTCGCGTCGAACCTCGCGAATCGGGACCGCGCGCTTCACGGTCGGCAATGTTTCCATGATGCGAGCCAAATCGTCTCGCGTGATCCCATACGGAAAGAAACCGCGTCGACCCGAGTTGGTCTCAGCGGGCGGCTTGATCGTCCGCACGATGATATTGTCCGCCCCCAACCCCTCGATCTGCTTTTGAACGGCTTGACCAATTCCTTCACCGATAGCCAACAGCCAGATGACGCTGGCGACACCGATGGCGACACCCAGAATCGTCAGCAACGAGCGCAGCGGATGCAGAAACAGAGATCGCAGGCTACTCCAGAATGATCCAACCATCGACACATGCCTCGCAACTACGAAGCAGAACCGCTGGACGTATTTCCAGCGATTGGAGTTGCAGGGTCTGACGATTTGGAATCGTTCTTCGACTTGGAATCGTCAGATCCAGGTTCTGCGTCCTTCAAGCCGACACGTGCCAAATGCGCGCGAGGGTTCATCACGACATCGTCCATCGCACCGACACCGTCCTTGATCACCATGAACTTGTCGTTCGATGACCCGACCATCAGTTCACGCAATTGCAGCTTCCCCGCTGTGTCACGGATGATGCAGTAGTGCTTACCTTTTCGTTCCACAACACATTGGACCGGAATCTGGATTGCATCCGGAATCGTCTCAACACGAATCGAGACCTGCGAAGTCATACCCGGTTTGATTGTCGCAGGCGGCGATTCGAGGATAATCACTGCATCATATTCTTTCGTGTTGGGGTTGAACCAGTTTTCGTCGGAAGCATAGGCACTCACCGACTGGACGGTGCCTTTCAAGTCCGAACCGCGCAACGCCTCGACATGAACTGCCGCACACATTGTCGGTTTGACACGGTCCACTCGCGCCTCGCCGATTTTGGCTTTCACCTGCATCTTGCTCGTATCGGGCAGTTTGACAATCACCTGTCGTTCGCGAACGCGATTTCCCTTACGAATCTGGTATTCCTCACTTTGCCAGCGATTGGGGTTGTTGTAGACAACTTGTCCGGCTGACGGGGCTTTGATGACGCATTTTTCAAGCTGGCTTTCCAGGTTCGACAGCTTTTCAACCTCGATCTCGTACTTCGCTTTTTCCGCCGCCACAGTCGCTTCGAACGTCTTGATGGAAGAATCGTGCTTTTTCAGAGTTTTTGGTTTCGTGTAGTCACGGATCACTGTCAATTTTGTCGTCGCCGAATCCAGTTCCTTACCGTATTTGTCGACCAGGAACCGATCGCCTTCCAATTGCGTATCGGTGATGTAGCCGCGTGCCGCAAGCTTGCGGCTGTGTGAATAATAATTTTTGGCGCGGCGTGCCTGCTCTTCCGCAACAAACAGTTCGCTCTCCAGCTTTTGCTCTTCCTGCACAAAGGTGCCTAGCTCGTATTCTTTTCTGGCAATGATTTCAGCGTCCAATTCATTCTTCGATTTCGTGTAGGACGCTTCGACCGTGTTTAACGCGATACGCTGAGCGTTCAATTCCTTGCGCAGAGTGGAATCATCCAATTGAACGACCACATCACCTTCTTTGACAGTTGTTCCTTCTGGAATAATTTCCAGAATTCGAATGCCTTCCGCCGACGCAATTTCGCAACGCAGCTCGGTATTCGACGAACTTTCGATGTCACCTCGTTCGACGATGTCGTTGACAAATTCACCGACCGTCGGCCGACGCGTGATCACCTGTACCGAACCGTCGTTGCGGTACGAATAGGCAACACCGCCGCCAACGGCCAGACACGCCGTGACGATCAACAGACCAAACAGCAAGCGCTTTCGCGCACTGCCCGCACGCGGCAAACGCTGAAGTTGATTGGGATTTTCAAGCATAAAATCGTTGTCGCTGAAGTAGTTGGAGAGGGCGTACAAATTCACGACAGCATGTCTGAGTATATCGAGTCCCGCGTTCGGTTGCCAAGAACCGTTCTCATTTCCTGGCGATGATTTCGCACAAACGTTGCGGAAGATATCGCGTGTACAGCATGCTACTTACACCAAACTGACGGTTCGTCGGCGATTGCGTGCAACTCTGCCGCAACGCACGAACCGTATCGCGACTCTGAACCCGACCGAATCGCGAATCCCGCCGACCCGCGGCCGGGTCCACCCACAACGCGCGAGCCGCGTCGATATTCTGAACCCAACTCAATTGCGAACCCCGCCGACCCGCGACCGGATCACGCGGGGTGTTCCCGGTCAAAATCCGCTATCATTCCCACATGAACGAACAGCCCCCCGGCAGTATTTCGCGAGAAGACCTTGCCTTACGATATCTCGATTCGCTGCCTTATGTCCCGTACCCGGTTCAGGAAGAGGCGTTGCTGGCCTGGTTCGAAACGAACCACGGAGTGATGGTGTGTGCTCCGACGGGGACTGGCAAAACCCTGATCGCCGAAGCGGCCGCTTTCGAAGCGCTGCATACGGGTCAGACCATTTACTACACAACGCCATTAATCGCTCTGACGGACCAGAAGTTCCTCGAATTGCAGGATTCAGCCGAACGCTGGGGCTTTCGACGCGATCAGGTTGGACTGGTCACTGGCAATCGACGCGTCAACCCGCAGGCGAATGTCCTGGTGGTGGTTGCCGAGATTCTATTGAATCGATTGCTGACTTCGCACTGGGCAGCTCACGAAGAGGCAGAAGCGGCAAAAGTCCGCAAGATTGCAGCGGACCATCTGAAAGCGCAGTCGGCTCAGGATCACGCCGGCGGCCTGCATTCGTATCGAGACTTGATCGGTTGGGACGATGAAGTTGTCGATGAGTTGCAGGAAGCATCTGCCGATCCGACTTATCCCACGACTCCGTTGGCGCTTGATTTTGATCGAGTGTCGGCTGTCGTGATGGACGAATTCCACAATTTCTCCGATCCCGAACGAGGCATCGTGTGGGAGTTTTCTCTGTCGCTGCTGCCGAAGCACATTCGATTGCTGTTATTGTCGGCCACGATCGGCAATGCCGCAACGTTCATATCGTGGTGCCATCGCACCCATCAACGCACGTTGGATCTGGTGCAAAGCAGTGACCGCCGCGTCCCCTTGCAGTTTCATTGGATCGGCGATCAGTACTTGACCGAGCATCTGGAAGACATGGCGTCCGGTGACGAAACCAGTCGCAAGACACCTGCCCTTGTCTTCTGCTTCAATCGAGACGAATGCTGGAACGTCGCCGAAGAGCTGAAAGGCAAGTCCATGCTGGCCAGCGGTCAGCAAAAAAAACTGATCGCCGCTTTAGATCAATACGAATGGAATAAGGGCGCCGGTCCAAAACTAAAACAACTACTGATGCGCGGGGTAGGCGTCCACCACGCCGGGCTGTTGCCACGCTACAAGCGGGTCGTCGAAGAGCTGTTCCAGAAGAAGCTGTTGACAATCTGCGTTTGTACGGAAACCCTGGCCGCTGGAATTAACTTGCCGGCACGATCGGTGGTGTTGCCTTCGCTGATGAAGGGCAAACCTGGTGATATGAAGCTGATCGATCCCAGTTCAGCTCATCAGATCTTCGGCCGCGCCGGACGTCCTCAGTTTGACAACGAGGGACACGTTTACGCCTTGGCGCACGAAGACGACGTCCGGATCATGCGTTGGCGCGAACAGTACGATTCCATCCCCGAAGACACCAAGGACTGGGGTCTCATCAAGGCCAGAAAAGCCTTAAAGAAGAAGATGCCGACCAGAAATCCAAATCGTCAGTATTGGTCGGAGCAACAGTTCGAGAAACTGCGTTTCTCGCAGCCGGGCGACCTCGTCAGCCGCGGGCCATTGCCGTGGCGGTTGCTTGCCTACATGTTGCAGTTATCGCCAGAGGTGGACCGGTTAAAGGTGCTGGTCCACAAACGGCTGATGGATCCAAAACAATTGGAAGCGAGTGAGCGTCATCTGGAGCGGATGCTGATTTCATTGCACGCAGGTGACTTTGTCAAACTGACTCCCGAGCCTCCTCCCCCGCCCAAAATGACCAAGAGCGAATCAACACCCGTTGCCGAGACGGAAGCACCCAAATCGACCTGGCTGTCGAAAGAGTTGCAGAAATCGGTCGACAAGAAGCATGAACTCAAAACGGGAAAGAAGATCGATCGCGCTGCCGAAGAACGAGAAAAGAACCGCTATCGCCCGTTGCTGGCCGAACCGACAGAACGGCTCGAACAGTTGTTCGCCTTTCGTAGTCTGAATCCGGTGTATGGAATGTTTCTACTCGAACATCTGGGACTGGCGGATTGGATCGAACGGATGTTGATCTTCGAAAGCGTGCTGGAACTGCCCCGAGCATTGGTCCGCCATGTGCGCGTTCCACCTCCTTTTCGCTTGCCGCCCGGACCGCTCGCGCTGGAACGGCTGGACATCGAAATCGTACAGCGCGGCCTGATGCCGGCCAGTGACCTGTACCCTGAATTCGATCCCGATCTGCCGCCGGAAGAACGGAAGTATGCGCCCACGCTCGCCGACAAGTTGCGGATGCTGTTCGATACCGAATACCCAGATGTGACCGATGTCTCCGTTCAACCGGTGATGGTCGCTACCGAATTGTTGTTGAACTGGAATGACAATTTCTTCAATTTCGTTTCCAGCCGCGATCTGGCTCGTCAGGAAGGTTTGATCTTCCGACACATGTTGAAGATGGTGTTGCTGTTAGACGAATTCCGTCAGGTGACGCCCATCGGAATTGATGCCAACATCTGGCAAGAAGAATTACGAGAGACCGCCGAACGACTGACAAACTGTTGTCGTAAAGTCGATCCCAACTGGACCGATTCGATGCTGGCTCAACAAGACGATGCTGACTTTATCGAACGCTGACGCGTGATGTCTGACGGATTCGAATTGCACCACGCGATCGATAGGGTGATCAACTCGCTCGGGTGAACATATCGCGCAGCGCTTTGCGCTGAATCTTACCCGTCAGGCCACGGGGTAATTCCGCCAGGAATGTGAATCTTTCTGGCAATTTGTAGTCGGCAATATTCTGAGCCGCAAATTGGCGCAGGTCTGATTCCGTTGCCGCCTGATCAGGTTTCAGAATGACAAACGCCGCGACAATTTCTCCATACGTCGTATCCGGGATTCCAGCGACCGCAACTTCGTAAACCGCCGGATGCCGTGCGATGGCGCCTTCCACTTCCAGAGGTGAAATGTTGGACCCACCGCGAATGATGATTTCTTTGCTTCGTCCGACGAACCAGTAATAGCCGTCTTTGTCTCGTCGTCCCAAATCGCCCGTGCGGAACCAACCGTCGAGAAACGATGCCTCCGTCACGGCAGGATCCTGCCAATAGCCGGCAGTTACGCCTTCGCCGCGCACCAGGATCTCGCCCACTTCACCCTCGGAAACGTCCTGCCCCTGATCGTCTACCAGGCGCAGTGACATGCCATTCGACGGCTTGCCAATTGAACCGATTCGATTTTCGATTCCCGGTCGATTCAGCGTATAGGGAATCACTTCCGTCATCCCGCAGCCTTCGTACAGTTCGGCTCCTAGAACGGAATAGACTGTGGCATTCAGCCGCTGCGAAACCGCGTCGCCACCCGCCAGGCAATACCGCAAGGATCGAACGTCGATCCCGGTCGGCAACGGCTGCCGAGTCAGCGCGTCGAACATGACCGGCAGTCCGAATAGATGAGTCACTCGCTGACGGCTGATCACGTCGATCACCCGATTGGCATCGAATTGATGCGACGCGACAACGGTCGCTCCGACGCTGAGTGGCGATAACAGTTGCAGGGTATATCCGAAGATGTGGCTCATCGACAGCATGCCAAAGACGATGTCATCCGATTTCAGACCGATCGTCGCCACGTAATTGGCAGCAGTGCTGGTTAAGGATCGGTTGGTGTGAGTGACTCCTTTGGGTCGCGCGGTGGTACCCGATGTGTACAGGATCGCGATCGCTGCGTCGTCGGGAAGATTCGGTGACGGAACCACAGCAGGCGTCGTCTGCGTCAGTTCACCAAAGAGCTGGTAGCCCTCCATCACATTCGTCGCTCCCACGACAAAAAAAGATTCCACCAGCGTCAATTCACAACGCACCGAGTCCAGATTCGTTAGAAGATCCTGATGGACGAAGACCAGCCGCGCACGGCAGTGGTTCAGGATATACGCCAATTCGACTCCTTTCAGGCGAACGTTCATCGGGACTGCAATTGCACCGATCTGGATGCAGGCCAAGTTCAAAAAGATCAGTTCCGGGCAATTGGTCAGCAAAAATGCGACTCGGTCACCTGGCTGAATTCCTTGTTGAATCAATCCGGCCGCGATCGAATTCGTGACGTTGCTCAATTCCTGGTAAGTCCACACTCGATCATCGAACCGCAACGCGACGCGATCACGATGTCGCTCGCCCGCCTCGCTCAACAAATCGACCAGCGAAAAGCGATTCATGGACGACTCCCCTGCAGGCGTAATATGGACAAGCAGCGTTTGACATTCAGGCTACCCGGTTGTCAAACGACCCGATCCCACCCGATATCTACGTCCGAATCGACGATTTGGATTTACTTTAGAAATGATTCAGAATCATCGGAGGTCGACGGTCGCAGTCGTACAAACCGAGAATGCGCCAAGTGAAAGGCCGCAAGATAATTGGGTATCGGTCAGTTGGAGATGGTTTTCGTCTCGATGATCATCCAGTCGGCTGTGGCGATCTCTCTGGCCGCGACCAATGTTGTCGAAACTGGAACGACGACGCGGCCCGAGTATTCATCCGTGCGCCGAATGCGGTCGACAAATCTCCAAACGAGCAACTACGTGCCCTCGATGCGATTGTCCCGCAAATCCTGAAACTTGACGCGACCGACCGGACGCACTTTTGCGCACCAAAAATGGCAAGAATTCAGCTCAGATAAAGACATTTACGCTGACGAGCGTAATCCACCCTAAATGCAATCCAGCACTGCGTGATCGCCATTGCTCGACTGCGTTGGACACGTCTAGGATCGAACGTGTTAGTTCCTTGTGCCCGACATGGAAACCCCTTTCCATGCCGGGTTTTTCGTTCGTGGCCAGAATTCTGATCACCGATACCGTCGCGGCTGAGTTGGCACGATGAAGCCATTGGGATTCGTGAACCGGCGGCCCTCGTAGTTGTTTCCGTAAGCGTTTCGCGGAACATAGTAGCCTCCATACCCATTCGACATGCTGCTGTACGGACGATTGATGTTGCTGCTACCCCAATTTGTGCGAGCCCATACGTAGTCGCCGGCGTTCGCGTCACGTTCGGCAGCAATCAATCCGACACCAACGGACAGAAGAGCGGCAACAAGGCAATGTCGTTCAATCATGATGAGCACTTCTTTTGAACGAGACTGGGAACATGCATCGCACGCGCCTGCGTCCCTGCAAGAGATTGTATCCGAGATTTCGTCGGACATTTTGTCCGCCAGTTGTCGAACAGTCCAGACCAGTGTAAAAGCCATTGCCCACTTGAACTCGCGGTGAACGAACGGAGATCGTTGAATGACGATTCTTTACACGGATGAACGATTCCTGGATCACGAAACTGGCGCGCATCGCGAGCGTCCCGAGCGCCTGCGTTCGATCACCACAGAATTGACGCGAACGGGGCTGTCGGCGAAATGCCGGATTGTCGAGACTCGTCCGGCGACCGTTGCGGAACTTGCGACTATTCACGGTGAAAACCATATCGCTCGAGTCGCTCAATTCGCGAAAGATGGTGGCGGCTGGATCGAGAGTGACACATTCCTCTCGCCAAAATCGTATGACGTTGCGTGCCGCGCCGCAGGAACGGCGATCGCCGCGGTTGATGCCGTAATGAAAGGTCTCGACAGCCAGGCGTTATGCCTGGTGCGACCGCCGGGCCATCACGCACTCGTTCACGAGCCGATGGGTTTCTGTTTGTTCAACAACATCGCGCTTGCTGCAGATCATGCGGTCAGACACCATCATTTGGAACGGGTCCTGGTCGTCGATTGGGACGTTCATCACGGCAATGGAACGCAGGACATCTTCTACGACCGCGACGATGTCTGGTTCCTCTCGGCGCATCGATCTCCTTTTTATCCTGGAACCGGCAGAAAAGAAGAAACCGGCACCGGCAAGGGGTTGGGGACCAAGTTCAACTTGCCGGTCGCGTTTGGTACCAAACGCAGGGATTATCTGGCCCAGTTTGAATCGCTGTTGAACGATGCGGCGAGCAAATGTCGCCCGCAAATGGTGTTTGTCAGCGCCGGATTTGATGCGCACGCCGAAGACCCGATTGGCTCGCTCGGGCTGGAGACAGAGGACTTCGAGACGCTGACAAAAATGGTGATGAGTGTCGCGAAGACGCACAGCCGGGGAGGATTGGTCAGTTGCCTGGAAGGCGGATACAACGTGCAGCGACTCGCTGAATCTGTCGCATGCCATTTGAAGACTCTACTCACCTGACGTTGATCAATTGGCGGCGTCAGCTTGCCATCGATCAATCAGGTTTGAACCTGCTTCGTTCGTGACGGATTCGGTGCACAGATGGAGTCTTTCGACGATCTACCGCTGTCGGCGATCGGAATGAAATTCTTGAATTGAATCGATCCAAAGTCCGGGTCCAACGTCGGACCTTTCTCGTATCGGTTCAACTGGAAGCGACGATGTTCTCGCAACTCGTGCCAGATACTGCAGCCGACGACAAACGGCAGGCTGCAGATGACGGCGCCGATCCACAGTTTTCGTGCTGGATTCATCTCTGTGGCCCTCACTTTGTGAGTTCACTCAGACGGAGATTGTGCCCGGATGTGGGTAACTTCGGCACGATTGACCGATACCGTGGCGGCCTCCGTGGGGCGACCGGTGTCTGCCAGACTGGTTGATCTCTTGGGACCAATGGAACCGAAATCTGGGTCGATTGATGGGGCGGGACCTCGATTCAGACGCTGCATTCGATGTGGTTTCAGTTCGTGCCAAATACTTTCGCAGCCGACGGTTAACGTCAGACAGGAAACGACAACACACTGCCAGATTTTGCGAGACGAAATCATCGCCCGGAACCCTCGGTGAAGGGGAATCGTGAATCAGGGTTGAGGGAGAGACATGAAACCTAGCCAAAACGAAAGATCTCGCCAAGACGAGTTTCCCGCGTCGGTTCATACTTTGGGGGCAGTGCAGTAGCGTTTTGCGCGACTTGCTGTTTCGCAACAATTCGATTTCACAATCGCGTTCACTGACTGATTGATATGATGATTCAGCTACGGTCGCTCAAACAGGACTACCTGTTTACTCGCATTGGTTGTCATTGGAAGTTGATCGTTGTACGACGTGGCTCAAACTAGAGTCACGCTCGGATCGGTGATGGCGTCTGGAGATTCAAGTGATGCGCCGACTGACACTAAGGCGGATTGCCGCATGCGCTATTGTCGCGCTCACCTTGATGTTTTGCTTGACCGCGTGGGCACAGAACTCAACCGCCAGCAAAACGTCCTCCAAGAAAAAGACCAAGTCCCTGACCGTCAAGACGCTCGCTCCGCTGTTGAAGTCCAAATCGGAAGCGTTGTGGGACAAAGGAATCGACAAGGTCACCCCCGATTCGCTGGACGATGACGAGATCGTCGAGACGATCGTGCGATTTGTTCAGCGCGAACTGAACGACGTCCGTTATTCGAGTGCCCTGGGACGAGCGGTCATGCTGTTGGCGTCGACCGAACGATCCGATGTGACACAGAAGTTGGATCGACTACTCGAATCTCAGGACTTTCGCATCGCAATGATCGCCGCCGATGCCGCATCGATTTCCCAAAAAGGGAACCTGCTCGAATCGCTGATGAAGCTGGCGGATCGGCGAGAATTCGGTCAGCACTACGGTTTCCGTCGCTGCGTTATGGAGGCGGTTTCGCGGTATCGGGACAAAGAGGCCATTGATTTTCTGGTGAAGCAACTCGAGAAATCAGACGGCCAGTTGAAGTACGAAATCGCGATGAGCTTGCAACGAATCACGGGGAAACAGTTCGGCGGCATTGCCAATGACTGGAAGAAGTGGTGGAGCAGCAATCGCAATGACTTCGAGTTCCCGTCGACGGAACGGACGCTGCCGGTCACATTGAACGCCCCGCCACCGGCGATTCCCTGGGACGAGCCACGACCGAACTTCTACGGAATGCGTGTCTATGCCAAGCGAATCGTCTTTGTCATCGATCGTTCCGGCAGTATGCGACAGGATGTGGATGGAGTCACTCGACTGGAACGTGCCCAGTACGAGTTGCACCACGCGATTGAAGCCTTGACAGATACCGATTCCTTCAACATCGTCGCCTTTGACGATCGGATGGATGTCTTCTCTGTCCGCATGATGCGTGCGACGGCAGAGAACAGGATGGCGGGAGTTCAATACGCGTATGGACTGACTCCTCGAGGCGGGACGGCCTGCTATGAACCACTCAAGATGGGTCTGGAAGCGGCCAATGACCTGGAATTGATGCTATTCGTCTCTGACGGAGAACCAACGGCGGGCGCGTTGGTTGAACCGACCGCAATCGTCGCGGCAATCTCAAACCACAATCTGACTCAGCGGACAATCATCAATACGTTGGGAATCGACGCTCGCGACCAGCACGAACGATTCTTGCGAGGGCTCGCCGAAAAGAACGGTGGCAAGTTGCTGTTGGTGCGATAGTCGACATGAGACTTGTCCGGCGTAGCGGCCCGATTCGTCGGAAGTGAGCAATTCGGCTTAGCCGGATGGCTGACAAAATCATGGGTCCGCCGTAGCATCTTGTCAGGATGTTGCGACACATTGGTCAAGGTGCCATATGAATTCGGCGTCCCAGAGTGAACAACGGTAATGAGGGCTGCATGCAACTGTCGATCGTGATTCCTGTTTACAACGAGGCCGAAAGCCTGGTGGAATTGCAAGCTCAAATCGAGCAAGTTGCGCAGTCCAAGTCGCTCGACCTTGAGATCCTGTTTGTCGACGACGGTTCGCGCGACCAATCGTGGCAAACAATCGAACAACTGGCCAAGCGAGATCCGCGAGTCCGAGGGCTGCGGTTCCGACGCAACTTTGGAAAGGCTGCAGCACTGACGGCTGGTATTCGCGCAGCGCGCGGTGACTTGATCCTGATGATGGATGCCGATCTGCAAGATGACCCGGCTGAGATTCCTCAATTTATGATCAAACTGGCCGACGGATTTGATGTCGTCAATGGCTGGAAAGTCAGGCGACTTGATCCCTGGCACAAAGTCTATCCCAGCCGTGTATTCAACTGGATGATTGCGCGGATGACCGGATTGGATCTGCACGATCACAACTGTGGTTTGAAACTATTCAAATCCGAAGTTGGTCGCGAGATCCGGATCTACGGCGAACTACACCGCTTCATCCCTGTTCTTGCGAACGCACGTGGGTTCAAAGTTACCGAATTGGCGGTGAATCATCGAGCTCGTCAATTTGGCCGTTCAAAGTATGGAGTTCGCCGATTTCTGCGCGGCTTCCTGGACCTGATCACAGTGACATTTCTGATCGGTTACGGACAACGTCCGCAACACATGTTGGGAGCGATCGGCCTTTGCTTGTTCGGCCTGGGTTTTGCGGGATTGGGTTACCTGGCCGTTTCGTGGGTCTTCATGAACCTTATTCCAATCCTCACACACCGCCCGATTGGCGTCAGCCCGCTGTTACCCTATTCGATCGCACTCACCCTGCTGGGTGCTCAGGCAATGTCTCTAGGCCTTCTCGCAGAATTGATTGTCCACTACACCGGTCGCGACCGCGACACATACAGCATCGCAGAACAAATCGGCGATGAACCGCGGGACACGGTTGACGCCTGATGCGTCGGCGTGTCAGCGCCGAGATGTGTGGAGTTTCGTTGGACGCCGTGCAATCTCGCTAATTCAGCGAGGGCTGCGCAGTTGGACAGGTTGCAGGCTGCGGACGGTGATCATGTCGGCGTTCCAATCATCGCGATGGACCCGCTGGCCGATGATTCCCATCGCCTTGCCGCTGTAGCGGTTCAAATCGATACCCTGCCCCGCTTGCAGGAAGCTCAGCATCTTTCCGTCGGGTGACAGCAACACGAATTGCGGCCCTCCTGGAAAGGTCTTTGCCATTTTCTGCACGATTCCTGCTCCGTCGAACTGGGCTTTCGGTTGTGAGGGCGATGGTGCTGCCTCGGAAGTCGAGGGAGTTGGCTGGGTTCCAGACTGTGGCACCGGCGGAACCTCAGTTGTCGCTGCCGTTCGTGGGCCAATGACCGTGCCGGGAAACTGCTGCGCCATCAACTGCGCATCACGTTGTTTGGTTTCAGTCGCCAAAGCGAAAAAATCGACGTAGTCTCGATGAATCTTGCGATAGCGATTCACCGCCTCGTGCCGCGACTGAATCGCTTTGGTCAAACTTCCCGGGCTTTCGTCGTCCAATTGCTGATACTGTTCTTCCAGTGAGTCCAGATTCCAAGTCGGTGGGTCCTGGTGAACCATGTCGCGGAACTGGCGATCAATTGCGGCCAAACGCTGCTTACTTGTGGACGGATCGACGTCGGAACTCGGTTTACGATTGCCGGGCTTTTCGAACAGTTGCTCCTCGTCGACAGTACGTGGGCCTGTCGAGACCGGTTTGGCAAATGCATCATTGTCATTGTCCGCGATTGGACCATTTCGTTTCTTTGGCGACGGATTGCCGGGAAACGGTTCTGATTTGAAGGCATCGGCGGGCACGATCGAACGCCGCGCGATCCATCGATATTCGCCACGAACCGGATTGATCTTGTACATCACGCGCTGTTCGCCATCGAACGAGAAGGTGCGTTCGTCGAGTATTTCGATCGCGTCTCCTTTGGAGAGTTCCGACTGAATCGTCGTGAAATCGTCGGCGTTCAGTGCGCTTCCGGTGTGGACAACGACGCGATTTGATTTGATCGTGCCACGATTCGCGCCGTCGCGATCAACGTTTGCGGCCATTATCCAACTGAAACTGCCTTCAGGCGGCTCGATCATGCACCAGCCACCGGGATCGTGTCGGCGAACCAGAACTTTGTCACCGCGGTTCAGACGCGTGGTCGGATAGTATTTTGTCCCCGGGCCGCTCAGCACAGATTCGCCATCAGCGGCGTCGACAATGGCTTCGTACTTGCGCTCTTGCGCAAAGGTGACGTTGTCCATGAGGACAGCGACAAAAATGATGAACGACAACATACGCATGTCGGCCTCCGTGCCACGCGAATGAACCAGGCAATCATGTTATGGGATTGTGGGTCGCGATAGGTAAACCGCGACCGATTGGGAGATGAGGCGACGGTTGTAATCAACCGGCGAAATCTGCTCAAGACCAATCTCTGAGCGTTAAAAATGGCTGTTTTTCTTCGACAATCGACGGATTTACTCGCCCCGTAGAGTGGTGACAATCGGCAATCGCACGGCTGCCGCGACAGCAAACATGGCCGCCACCATCCCCGTGGAGAAGACGATGACCAGAAGAGAGATCAGAGATTGCCAAGGCAAATCGGCGCCACGACTGAGCAGCCCGGGTGCCGCAGCCAGTAGTGCCGACGTGGTTCCGGCAATCAGTCCCCACAGCAGTACGAATGCGTTCTCCCAGATCACGAGCAACGCGACACTACGGCGCCGAAATCCAATAGCGCGTAGCAGCGCCAGTTCGGCCTGACGCTCCAGAACGTTCCGCAGCATAATCGTCGCGAGACCAAACGTCCCGAGTAGCAGTCCCAACCCGCCCAAAGTCTGGAACGTCGACAGGTAAGTATTCTGGACTGACAGAAATCGGGCCAGCCGTTCGGCGACAGGTTCTGCATCGAATCCGTATGCGGCAAGTTTCGTCTCGAGGTACTCCGACGCGGCCTCGGCCTGTTCGGGCGGTACGTCGATCAGGAAATAACGGAACCCTCGCTGTTCCGGGAACAGCCGGACGAAATCTGATTCCGCCATGACCAGCACGCCTTGGAAAATACTGTCTTGAAACATTCCCTTCACGACCAACTGATGTAGCGGATGTTCTTCGTTGGGCACGGCGATCGTCTGCCCCACCTGCTTGTGAAGTGAGAACGCGAGAGTATTCATGTCACCCAGAACTGGGACCACAGATTGCTCGGGCACGCTGTTTTCGCCGTGGTGCGCCAACGCTTTCCACGATCCCGATACAAATGCGAAACGGTTCTGATCGAGCAATGATTCGGGTGCCGCCAGGATTCGAGGGACTGTCGTTTGGTAGAGATTCAAACAACTGGCGTCCTCACCAGGCCGAACTCGAAACGGTACGACGTTGATCGACGCGAGCAACTCGGCTGACGCCGAACCGTCTAGTGGCAGCAGATTCAACTTTTTGCGGCCGTCAGCGGTGTTCAAGTCGTACAGGATGGGGCTGCTCGATTCGGCCACTAATGTAAACCCACCGTTTCCCGACGATTTCAATGGTCGCTCGCTGGTGGGATCCCGACGAAAGGCCGCGACGGCCACAATCAGGAACGTTGCCGTTGCGATCATGCCTGCCGTCATCACGGTGCGCTGACGCTGACGCGAGGCGTTACGCAGCCCAAGCCGACCGAGCGCCGTCGGGCCGTGCCCTGTCACCCCAATTCCATGCTCGTTTTGCAACCATACCGACAGGAACGACATGCTGACCACCAGCAGTAGGACCCCCACACCAAAAAATGCTGCGGCTGCGGGCACCAGTCCAATTGCAGTCATAGCCATCAGGATCAATGCGACGATCGAGCAAACGATCGCGCGACGTCGTGACGATTTGGCACCTCGGTGTTGTGTCGCCACATCGACTTGCGGCTCGACGACGCCGGAAAGCTGGTCGCGCAGGCTGAGTCGCTTTAATTGCCGTAGCGACCACCAAACCGACAACGCGGCTGCGATCACAGTGATCGCAAGACCCATGAGCAGAGTCAACGGACTCACCGATATGATCAATTCCCGCGTACCGACGGCGTCGACCCACCAGTGCGTCAGCCCGTATATCATCGCCTGTGCGTATCCGACCGCAGTGACGGTACCAACCAACCCGCCGATCAAAATCGTGACCAGTACTTCCGACAGCATCTGTCGACCGACCTGACGCGGGGTCAATCCGACGGCCCCCAACAGGCCCAGGTCACGCACACGTTGCTCGATCCCTAAACGGAACAACAGTCCGATCAAAATCAGAGCGGACACGATCAGATACAGACTGAACCCAATGAACAGTCCTGAAAAATCATTTGAACCTTTGGCGGCGAGCAAGCCAATCGATTTCACAGGTTGAAAGCTCAGGCCGATTTCCGCCGGAGACAGATTCTTGAGGAGCGCCGTTTCGAACTGATCCCGCAGTGACCTGGTGGGCGCGGGATCGCCGGTTGTTCTAGACATCGGAGCGAGGCGCAGGGACGTCAACGAACCATATCGACTGGGCCAGAGTTTTTGAGCCGTCTTAAGAGGCAAGAAGAGCTTGGGAATCGCGCGATAGTGATCCCAATACTCGTCGTCCCGAGGTGTCACTGCGTCCAGATCCATAGGGAACGGTTGGTCCCAGTTGGACAGCGAATCCACATCGGTGATTCCCTTGACCTCGGGCGTCAACGATCGATCAATGGCAGCGCCTGACATTGCAATGATGGCACGGACTGTGAACTCGTGTTCGAGTTCAGGCAGTTCACCGCGCGAGCCAATCGTGTGAAAAGTGAACTTGATCCGATCACCGATCTTGGCATGAAGGTCTGTCGCGAGAAACTCGTTGATCACAACGTCGAATTCACCCCAATTCGATGGTGCGGGCTGCTCGCCAAGAAACTCGATTCCTGGAAATAGCTTGCCTCCCAAATCAGACATCTCGACTCCAGCCACGGTGGAATACATCGAGTAACCGCCCCGCTTGCCGGATTCGTAGACGGCGGGATTCCACAATCGATTGGCCAGGTAGACCATCACCGGGGCGACCTCCAGATTCAGTTCGGTCGCCGTTTTTTCTGCGGTACTGACGAGTTTGTCTTCCAGAATCATCTGGTCCGATTCGAAGACGATGCCACCAATCGACTTGTTTTCCACGAGACGCAGATTCAAATCCGTGAGCGACCAGGCTTTCGTCAGTAACTGATTCAGCACCTGAGTTTTGGGATTGGGGTAGGGCGAAGTTCCTGCTTCGTCATGAACGAACATGGCGTTGACGCGCGCTTGTCGGCCATCAGGATCATGCCGAGTCGGTCGCGCCTTTTCGACGCTCAAACGATCTTGCAGGTAGCTCAGGTCGACAAACGCATTCAGGGGCAATGCTTGAGTTGGATGAAGTCCCAACCGGCCGACGCCGGTTGTGTCCGGTGCAATGCCGCTGACTTTCAGCGGGATTTCCTGCGAATCGTTGTCTTTGTTCCCCATCAGTGTGTCGCGAGGCACCAGACTGGGAATCTCAATCCAGATTGTGATGTCGTCGCCAACCTTGGCGTTGATGGCGGCTGCCGCGCTGGCGTTGAGCACGACGCCCCCTTCAACGGGGCGCGGCAAACTGGCCGAATCAACCAGCGACCAGGCGCGTTCATCGACGCCGTAGACGTTGACCTGGCCGGCTCGTCGTACTGTGTCGCCGGTCTTTGCCTGCAACCCTGCCTGCATGATGATGGCAGGTGAGAACGAACTCAGCTTCATCGCGGTTGCCGTCGCGCCGTCTTGAGCAACTGTCTCCAGTTCCTGCGTAAGATCTTCGCGGACGAAACGGGGGCCACTGACGACAAAATCGATTTTACCCAGCCGATCGAGTGTCATCTGGCGCAGACTGGCGCGAACAGAGTCACCGACCACCAGCGCCCCGCCGATGACGGTAGTCCCGGCAATCACACCGAACAGAACAGCCAGATTCGTGCGCCAGTAATGACGCAGACTGCTGACGACCAGGCGAAAACGATTCATGATCCCTCATCGATCTTGGCCACAACACCTCTTCAAAGATCGTGGCGGAATCGATGGAATCACTCAAGCGTTACGAGACAGATTCGCCGCAATGCGTGATCAGACTGTTCAGCAATCGGACTATGCCAGCCCCTGTTGCTTGCGACGCAACAGACTGAACAGGTATCGGAACGGACGTGTTTCCGTCGACTTTTCCACCGGCGCAGTCTCAACGGATTCCCAGGCGGTTTCAGTTGGCACCGGCGGCGGCAATTGCACCGTGGCTTGAAGGTCGGTCTGCAAGTCGGCGACTTCAATTTGCAATGAGTTCAGAATCGATTCCGCGGAATCGCTCAGCCCACCCATCGGTCGCAGTGACTGGCCAAGGGAATAGATTTCGTCCGCGATTTGTTCGACAGACGACGCCTTGACTGCATCATGATAGGTCGCCAGATGCTGATCTAGCTCGTCAGGAACATGCTTTGCCGCAGGAAGCTGTAACAATTTGGATTTGGCAAACGAAGCGACGAATTGGGGCACTTCATCTGTGATCAACAGCGTGTCATTGATATCGAGCGAGCTTGCCAGAGTTGTGGTCGAATCGTTGAGGAACCGATCGTCGGTCTCGCTGAGTCCCTCGTCGTCATTGCAGTGTCCCGCAAGAGCGGAGCTCGTTGCGAATGACTCGACAGTTGGTTCTGAGGACGTCTCTGCTGAGAAATACGCTGCTCCGATTTGCAACGCGACAGGGTTATCGCTGGATCCGGCGCGAACCTGATCGGTCGGACTGGTGTCTGTTTGCGACACTGCAGGAGGAGCAAATCCGGCATCGATCGCGGCATAGCGGTCGACGATCACTTCTTCATAGACCGTGTTCATAGGCCGATTTGTCGGCTCAACGTTCTTTGAAGTCGGTTCGCCGGTCGTGTAGTCGCTGGACGTACTCATTAACTTCGCAAAGGAATCGCTGGTGTTCAAACTGTGAAGCTCTTCGTCATTCGACGGTTCGTCGGCAAGTCCCATCGAAATCGGTTGTTTGGCGGCAATGTAAGCGTCGCGCAACAGATCATGGAATTGCAGTCGCCGGCTGATACTAGAATCGGTCAAGGGAGTCGTCCCGTATTCGGGCAATTCCGAAGCGCGCGTGCGGTGCTCGGGCACTCTTCCAATCTCGACAGAGTGCGACGGCGCGGTTTCCTGTGCGTTGGATTCACCGGTCGAATCGGTCTCGAACGAGACAAATTCGATCGCAGCGGTGGCGTGATGCGAATGGCCAGAATGAGATGACGATTCCGATCCATACTCTCGCTCTGACGAGGTTGGCTCGTACGAGTAGGAACTGGAAGCAGACGATGTTTCCAATAGTCGTGCGTGCGATGACGTTTCGATCGATGACACCGATTCCTGATCTGCCGTGTCGCGCGATGTCGGTTCGTTCCAGTGCAACGGCAGTTGACGCAGGTCGCTGAGTGCTTCCCGCACCAGGGCGGCAGTGACAGGCCGTTGTTCGGCGACGAAACCCAGCAATAATGTATGGTCGGCCAATTGATTGATGCAGCGAGGAACCCCGTCACTGGCGCGGGCGATCAGATCGAGAGCTTCGGGAGTGAAGGTCTCGTCGGTTCGACCGCCAGCCCAAGTCAAACGGTAATCAATGTAATCCAATGAACCGGCTTGATCGAATGTCGCGAGACTGACCTGAGCGCGGATGCGCTGGTTGAACGCTTCCAGGCTGGGTTCAGTCAGCTTTTCCTCGAGAGACAGTTGACCTGCAAGCACCAGTCGCACCAGCGGACGCCCGGCTTCGGCAAAATCGGCCAGAATGCGAAGTTCTTCCAACAGACTGTCATTCAGTTGATGCGCCTCATCACAGATCAGAACCAAGGCTTCACGTTTGGGCTGCAAGGCGCGAATGGCGGGAAACAGTTCCAGACGCAGTTCTTGTTCGCTGGGATGGTTGTAGGCGTAGTTCAGCTCGCACAACACGGTTTGCAACAGGGCTCGACGAGTCAGAAAACTGGCGTGACGCAGCAGGACCGTTTCAAACCGGTCGTCCAATTCCTGCCGCAATCGCTCGCACAGCAACGTTTTGCCGGCTCCAGCGGGGGCTGTCAGAACGGCGATTCCCTGGCCTTGTTCGACACAGACCACCAATTCGTCTAATGCAGCCTGGACGGGAGCGGCGTTCAGAAAGCAGGTTGCATCAGGAGTGGCGGCAAATGGTCGGCGTTTCAGTCCGAAACTGGCTTCATACATCTGTGAAACATCCGTGTTTCTGCTCATCGCGGCAGAGGTTAGAAAAAATACACATTTGGCGCAGCCATTGCGGGATAGAGCGTGGGGCCCACAGACTCCGACAACTTTGACATCTCTCTGTCTTTGATCGAACGATTAAGGTCGCTGGCTTGAGTACAACCGTTAACGGTGGCAAGGAGGTCGGTTTCGTCAAACTCCACCCCTCTTTCCACCAGCGTCATTTAGGGCAATTTTGGCAATCAAACTGAATTGTGGGTTGTTCGTGCTTTTGCGGGCGGCCTGGTAACACGTTAAAGTATTCCGCAGTACGCAACCGCGGGTTGCGGAGACATCCAGTCGGTCACAGCCATCCTGAATGGCTGCCGTCGGTAACGACGGCCAAATCGACTGGTCATCCCGGGAAAAGTTTATGTCAGAAGGACGAATTCCGTTTCGCAATCACGACGACGTTCGCACCCTGTTCGGGTCTCGCGACAAGAATCTGCGTCGATTGCGTGATGCCTTGCACGTTGAAGTCGTTTTGCGAGGCGACGAACTTCATCTTCACGGGGATCAGGCTCAAGTCGATCTGGGAACCGAAATCGTTTCAGAGCTGCGTTCGATCATCGAACGGAAAGGGCTGCTCGACGATACTGACTTGGATCGCGCTCTGCATCGCAGCCAGTTTCCAGCGGACGTTTCTGGTGACGAAACGATCGACGTGTTCCATAAAGCACGCAAGATCCGTCCAATGGGTGCGGGTCAACGCGACTATATTAAGGCCATTCGCGAACATGATCTGGTGATCTGCGAAGGTCCAGCCGGTTCGGGCAAATCGTATCTGGCTGTCGCGATGGCGATCAATGCACTGCGACAAGAGCAGGTCCGAAAGATCGTTCTGGTTCGACCGGCTGTTGAAGCCGGAGAGAAACTGGGTTTCCTGCCTGGCGATATGCTGGCCAAAGTGAATCCGTACCTGCGACCGTTGCTGGATGCGCTGGGTGATATTCTCGATTTCGATCAAGTCCAGCGTTACTTGGATAAGGAAGTGATTGAGATTATTCCGCTGGCCTTCATGCGAGGACGCACTCTGAACAACACATTCATGATCCTGGATGAAGCACAGAACACGACGATCACTCAGATGAAGATGTTCTTGACTCGTATGGGACATCATTCAAAGATCGTCGTGACCGGCGATGGAACTCAGACTGACTTGCCAGACCGAGTCGAGAGCGGTCTGAACGATGCCATTCGCCGATTAAGCAACATCCAGGGCGTCGCCCTGGTCACCTTATCGGGCGAAGACATTGTTCGACACCCGTTGGTCCGTCGGATCGTCGCGGCGTACGATGATCGGCCTAACGACAAGCCGTCGAATCGCCTGGAATGGCGCGCCGAACACAGTGCCGCTCATTCCAATGGTGATTCGAACGGGCACCACGCGTCGAATGCCACGAATGGAAATGGTGCGACTGGTGAGCACCTGGTTGAAATGAATCACAATTCCGTCAATGGCGAACGGGCTGTCGATGCCGATAGCCGCCCCGAAGCGGACATGGATACGACACAGTAGAAATTGACCAAGGCGGCAGTCGTTGAAACTGTCCGCCGTTAAAACACTGACATGATGTTCTTTTCCGCTCGCAGAAATCGTCCGGGGCGATTGTCGGTCCACAAGGTCGGCACGTCACTGTCCCGTCGTCTGAGCGAGCAACTGAATCGCACTGATGTTGCACTGCGCCTGGCGATTTGTCTCGTCGCTCTCGCGGGATTGACCTGCGCGCTCCTCAGTTGGCAGGCACCGTTCCCGTATCGTCTGGGTGACGATTTTCCCAACGGGATGGTGGCGCAAATCGATTTTTCGCGTGTGAATCAAGCGAAAACGGACGTGGCTCGCCTGGAACGCGAAAGTCGCGAACCGCGAGTTTTTCGTGAGAACCCAGAAGGTTCGGAGCGATTACGAAGTCTGCCCACCGATCTACGACGCCATCTGTTTGAAACGGTCGATGTTAGTCGGTTCAATGAACTGTCTGCCGAGGCACGAGTTGCCTTCGGCTGGGTTGTTCCAGGTCCGAGCGCAATTGATCCGCTGACCTCGAAATTCGAAGAGGAATGGAGATCATTGCGGGACGCAATCGGCCCCTCGGAAACAGCGGAACGCAAGATCGATGACCTGGTTGGTGAATTCTCGCAATTCATCGCTCCGATCAAGGTGGCGGGACTTGTCGATCTGACGGAATTGTCGCGCCCGTTGCAGCAGATTCGGTTGGAAGACCAGATCAGCATCATCACGCAAGAATCGGAAAAGATTTCACGGACTGCGTCAGATGTGGTGCTTGACGAACTGCTCAAAGTCACAGGCACTCTGGGCAGTCAGTGGAAAAACTATCCGGCGCTGCTGCCAATGCAACCGCTCATCGAGCGTTGGTTGAGAAACCGAGTTGTTTCTTCCTTGTCATTCGACCAGGTCGCCACGAATGCCAAGCTTGCAGAAGCACATCAACAGACTAAACCCGTCGAAGACGACTACAAACGAGGATCGTTGCTGGTTGCACCTGGAGCTATCGTCAAACTGGACGAAGAGCTTGACGTCTTACATGCGCAGTATGATGCCCTCGAAAGAAAAGTTCTGCCTCCCGAGCGAATCGTCCGCTTTGTGACGGCGTTTCTAATGCTGGTCGTACTGGCGGGATTGAATGGCTATTACCTGGTTCGCAACGAACGACGATTGGTCACGAATGTCGGCCGACTGACTGTCTATCTGATTGCAGTGACCACTTCGATTGCTCTCAGCCGGCTACTCTCATTCGATCCCTGGCGCGCCCAGGTCGTACCGATCTTGTGCACGGTGATGATTCTCGCCATCGCCTACAATCAGGTGTTGGCCGCGATGACCGGTTTTACGATGACACTGGTACTCACTCTAGCGATGGGGCGAGGTCTGGGCCATTTCGTGGTGCTGATGAATGCCATTACGGCATCCGTCGTACCGCTCTACCAGGTTTCGAACCGGATGAAACTGGTCAAAGTTGGATTTGGAGCCGCGATCGCATACTTCCTGGTCTCGTTGGGAACGGATGTGATCGAAACCCAACAGCTCACGCTGCTATCGGATGACTATTCGTTCCTGTTGAACAATCTGCGTGGTGCAGGCTGGTGCTTCCTGACCGGGTTTCTGGTTTCGGGAAGTTTGCCATTCATCGAAACACTTTTCGGCGTCGTCACTGACATCAGCTTGCTGGAATTGAGCGATGTGTCACATCCGTTGCTGCAGGAATTAATTCAAAAAGCACCGGGAACTTACAGCCACTCAAATGGTGTGGCGACGATCTCCGAAACGGCTGCGGATGCCATCGGAGCCAATGGACTGCTTTGCCGAGTGGGCGCGTATTACCACGACATCGGCAAGATCATGAAGCCGCACTACTTTGTCGAGAACATGACGGCGGGACAAACCAGTCGGCACGAGTCACTGAACCCGGCGATGAGCGCCCTGGTGATCATCGGGCACGTGAAAGACGGTGTTGAGCTGGCACATCAGCATAACCTGCCAGATCCGTTGATCGATTTCATCGAACAGCATCATGGAACGACGCTGGTTGAATACTTCTTCCATGCCGCGACCAAGCAGGCTGAAGCGACCGTCGATCATCGATTTGACGTCGAAGAATCGGCCTTCCGGTATCCTGGTCCAAAGCCGCAATCGCGTGAAGCGGCGGTGCTGATGATCTCTGATGCCGTCGAAGGCGCGAGCCGAACCTTGGCCGAACCGACACCCAAGCGGCTGGAGACACTGGTTCACGACATCGCGATGAAACGATTGCTCGATGGTCAATTCGACGAAAGCTCGCTGACACTCAGCGAGCTTGCCATCATCGAAGATTCACTGACCAAGTCATTGATCGGCATTCACCACGGGCGGATCAAGTATCCGGAACAGAAGACGGCTTGAACCGCGTCCGTCGTTAAAGCTCTTCCAAGATAAGTTCGGCGTCACGCGAACACAGATCCATCGCCTCTAGCCCATGTTTCAACCCGACATTTCCGTGCGACACGCTTTAGAATTTCGGATTTGAACTGACAGGATAAGCCTCGTCACTTTTGATCTTCTTGATCGTTTTCAACAATCGATCTTTCGGTGAAACAGCGAGAGGTGCAACGCCAGGAGCGACAGCAGACGCCAAAGTCGGATCATACTGTCCAGAGCCGTCCGCAGGTCTGGCCGAAATCAGAATCAATTCGTCTTCGATCAGGGGAAGTGCAGCCTTGGCTTCTGCTCCAAATTGTCCAAGGGAATGAATGATGGCTTCTTTCGAATAGGTCCCCGCTCCCTGGTTTCTCGCAGATCCATAACTGCTCTTTTCAACTTTCAGCAATTCAATCAACACGGGAACAATCACTTTTGGTTTGCTCTGGTACCGCTCCAACCCCTTGAGTGCTCGGTATCGTTGCACAGGTGTGGCAGTGACCTGCTGCCACTTACCCTTGGAAATCTGCGACATTACGTTGATCGATTGGGAAATCACAGTCGGGTCAGGAACTTCTTCCTGCGGCGGCGCGGCGAACAGCGCCATTTCAAGGGCCAGGTTGAGGTCCGCGTCGTTCATTGCAGTTTTGAATGCCGACATGATTCGATCAACCGGGATCGATAAGGCGAGTCGTCTGACCATGGCCTGTAACTCGGCGGATTGGAACTCTGGCGCCCCGGGTCGCGTCATCGGGACAGTTTCCAGCAACACTCGCAACGCCGCGCTCTTCACGACCGTGGTCGTCGACGATTCCAGCTTCCACAATTCTTCGCACAACGCAGGAAAGTCGTCTGTCGCAGACAGTTCCCAAACGGGCGACAGGCATTTCACGACTGTCCATTGAACGGGTATTCCACCGTCCTGGAGCAGTTTCAAAAACACCTTCGCCCGGATTGCCGGATCAACCTCCTTAGTCGCTGGAATCAAGGTGTTGACAAAGGGTGACAGGTTCCCCGATTTAAGGTCTTCTTCGACAAATCGATCAGTCCAAGCAATCAGCGCTGTCATTCGTTGCTGCGCGTCCGCGCCATCACCGTGAAATGAGATCTCGCGAATCATGCTCGCGACTTCGTGGGGATTGCGAGACTTGGCCAGGACCAAACCTGCTTTTCCAAGTGATTGTAAGGTGGCAGGAACCGCAATTTCTTCGATCCTGGGCGGCACGGTCAATGAGTTGGGATCAACCGGAATGCCACGAGAACCCTTGGGTTCAGTGTCCTTTGGCGCATTGTTTTGATTGAACGGAGACGGCTCTTGAGCCGGCGCGCTTTGGGGCACCAGGTTGAATCCACTATCCGTACCCGGCCCCCCAGTCTCTGGCTTCAATTTGAGATCGAAGTTGGATGGCAGAACAATGTCGTCTTTCGCAGGTGTGGTCGCATTTAGTCGAAGGGTTTTGAAGTGATCGAGTCGCAGTTTTAAGCGATCGCGGAGCAACTTCTCGCGTTGGAGCGTGCTCTGGCTTTCGTCGAGTGTCAATGTGCTTACGGCTCCAGATTGCCCCAGCTTCCTCAATCGATCGACGCGGACTTGCGCGGCCTGCAGCGCGACCTGCGCGGCTTCGTATTGGAATTCGAGGTCTTGTCGAGCAGCCGTGAACTCCGCCCGAGCGATTCTCAGTTGTTCCTGCGCCGACCTCAGCAACTCCGACAATCGGGGGACCGCTTTATCGTCTTTTGCAACCCGCGCCTCGTTAACTTCATCCAGCGCCTTTTTCCATTGTTGCTCGGCAGCACTGAGTTGGTTTGCAAGACGAGATGGACCGCTTTCCCAACCTGAGTCCGGATTCGTTGTCAAACGATTGGTCATATCTGACGAGCGCGGAGGCGGAATAGGCCTATTTCGAGGATCTGTATTCGGACGGGGAACCAGCGAATCTTCGAACGTTGAAAAGGCGTCCACACCAAACATTGTCTGGGCCTTCGATTCAAACCTCTGATTCAGTCGACCGGCGGTCGCGGGATCGACACTCGGATCGCCTGTATTCCAGCGCGATCTATCGTCGTCAATCAGTTCACGTGCCCGGCGATCGATGATTTCCTTGGTTGCCGCGGTTCGTTTGGACATCTGTGATTTCACACGATTCAGTCGCTCTTCCAGTGCCTCGACCTGCTGTCTTTCCAGTTGGAACTTCACGCGCAGTGCTTCGGCGAGAATTTGATCCAACTCACTTCTCAGCGCGGCAATATCTGCCTCACCTCCGAGCGCGCCTTTCGATGCGTCTCGAATACGTTCGGCCTGTGCGATCGCTTTTGATTCCAGTTTGCTGAGTTCATCCAACAGGACTTTGGAGTGTGGTTTGACGGACAATCCCAAGGCAAATCCGCTAAAAAAGTTCTGTCGCGACTGATCGCGGAGTGGCAGTTCTGCGTTGACAGGATACTCGGGTTTGGGTGCATTCGCGGGCCGTGGGTCTTTGAGTGTTGGTTGCTCATCCATTCTCAACAAGACCGCCTCAACGACGGACAGCGCCTCGGCATTTCCGACCGCCACGACCGAATTTGTTCGAACATCGGCGCTACATTTGACGGAGGGAGCGACGAGTTTGATCAAGTCCAGACTGTCTTGCGCATTGGCGTTCGCCAACGAGAAGACCTTGATCTCGTCGGCGGATCTCGTCGGGTCCGTGCGTGACATCAAATCTCGGTACATGTCCATGTTGCCCGAACTCCCGCCGACCGCTATTGGGTCTGTCCCAGGGATCTTTGGGGTCTCCGGCGTCGGCTTCGGCGAAACAGCAGGTGCCGTTTTCTTGACGGCAGGTATGAACGGTTCCTTTGCTCCGTCAGTTGTTTTTTCTGCCGGAGGTAGCTCCTGCGCGAGAATCAGCACTCGACCGATTCCGATCAGCGCTGCGATCGCTACTAGAGACACTGACACGCGTTTCAACATGGTCGTTCTCCCTGGAGAGAAGAGGATTTGAACAAACAGCAGAAATAGAAGCGAAAGGTGGTGAAGAATTCGTTTGGGCTACTGAGCGTCGAGTAAATCTATTGGAGGATAGTCAGGTTCAGTCGCGCCGTCCGACTCCACATTGCTTTCAATCCATTGCAGCAGGTGACCCAGACCGCTCAATTCAGCTTGAGTTGAGTTCCATTCGAAAGCCGGATCTCTCGAGTCGGTCGAACCTGTTGCCGAGGTTTGAGTTTTCTCGGTCGGGTCGACAACTTGTCCGGTCCCGTTCACTTTCGGTTCAGAATGCGACCAAAGCATGAGACCAATCGTGACCACACCCATTGCCCCCAACGTAGCCCAGCCGCGCCATCCTGGTAACCAGTTTGCTGGCCATGCCGTCACGCGCCGTGGCCTTTGACATTCCCGAGGCAACTCGACGATCAGAGGCTGTTGTACATGCGCCAGACACTGTTCCAGCAACACGGCAACATCGGTCGCCGTCGAAAACCTTTGATCCGGATTTTTCTCCAGCAATTGCAGCACGATCCCTTCAAACCAGCTCGGGACGTCCGAATTGATCTCGCGAATCGGTCGTGGTGTCATTTCACGAATGCGTCTGAGGACACCAAATGTTGTTTCGCTGCGAAACGGCGGACGTCCGGTACTCATCGCATACAGAACCGTGCCCAAACTGTACAAATCGGAGCGATGGTCGACGGCGTCACCATTTGCCTGCTCGGGTGACATGTACTGAGGCGTGCCGGCAATAATTCCCGTGCGAGTCAGCGTCGCATCGTCGACCGCCCGAGCCAGTCCAAAGTCGGTCAGCATCACGCGATCGACGTTCGTTTCCAGCAGAATATTTGCCGGCTTCACATCGCGATGAACCAGGCCTTGAGCGTGTGCGGCTGCCAGACCAAGGGCGGCTTGCATACCGATCCGTAAAATGTCCTTCAAGTCGAGAGGTCCAGACTGGTCCAGCCGCTGCTGCAATGATTCACACGCGACGAACGGCATGACCAGATAAGGCAAATTGGAATTGGCGTTCACTGAGTGAATCGCCATCACGTGTGGATTGACGACGGCTGCCGTGGCTTGGGCTTCGCGAGCGAAGCGTTTCCGTGCAGCTCCGCTGGTGGCCAGTTGCGGTGCCAGCACCTTGACCGCGACAAACCGCTGCAATTCCTTCTGGTATCCCTTCAAGACAACTCCCATGCCACCGCGACCGATCACTTCGATGATTTCATATTCACCCAATCGGCCCAGCACATTGGGATCGTCACTCGGTTCCAGGAAGTCCACGGCGAAATCGGTGGCATAAGCCTCGTCATCGAGGAAAGTACCCGAAGTTGCGGCAGCACTCCCGAATGAACGAGAGGAATATGAATCGGATGATTGGTGTCCGTCAGGACTCGCCGCGGAGCAGTCGCGATCGTTCCTGCGATGCGACGTAAGCTCGATCGAACTTTTGCTTAAACGGTCGCACGCTTCGCTCCACCAGCCGCGCGTGGCTGCCAGAGTTTCCAGTTCCTGCTGGCACACGCTACATGTCGCGACATGATCTGCGAGGCGCACCTCCATGGCTTCCGGCAAGGCCTCCTGCAGTAACTGCCTTAGCTGCTCGCGATCGAATTGTTCACACTGAATCATGTTGTGCCTCAAATTCCTCGATCACCTGCCGCAGCCGTCCAATCACTCGGCTACGAGCGACGTAGACACTGCCCGGCGACATCCCCAGCAGATCAGCCGCGTTCCCAATCGGTTCGTTCAGGACGCAGGTGCGCCAGAATGCCTGCCAGGTCGATTCCCGGAATTCGCTGCGGACCCGTTCCGCGGCCCAGCGAAACAGTTGCGTACGGTACTCATCATCGAAATCACAAGTTGTTCTCTGTTCCGGCTCGGGCAGGTGATCGAACACTTGCAGCATGTCGGATCCACCAACGCCACGGCGTGCTGATCCAATGGCCGTGTTGCCGCGCTGAACGAACCGCAACGAAAGTTTTCGCGCGATGGCAAACAACCATCGTCGGAACGACGCTTCGCGGCCGTCCGGTTTCCAGCGGTCAACGGCTTGCGTCACCGCGATGATGACTTGCTGAGTGACATCACGAGCATCGGCATCCTGCAAGCCGCGCTGTCGCATCAATCGCAGGATCAGCGGTTCATAGATGGATACGAATTCGTGCCAGGCCTGCTGATCGTCGGCCTCGCGCAGCCGCACCATCAGACTTGGACGGGTTATCGGTTCCACCATAACTTGTTCTCCCACAGGATTATTCCGATGGTCAAGACGTTCTTACAGTGAAATAAACGAAATCGCAGAAATGTCGACGGGACGTCGAGACCTCGTCTGATCTATACTATTCCTGGATCGTCTGATGTTCGAAGTGCCAGACATCCCTCAGGTTAGCGAAGGATTTCGATGCGGCGTATCTCGAATCGTCGATTGTGGATCGGCACTCCTGCCGACACGGCGAATCCCAAAGCCTTGTTCGATGCTGAGATCCAAGCCGTCATCGAAGTAGCAGACAACGAGGCGATGGCCAACTTGCCACGCGAGCTGATTCGTTTCCGATTCCCGTTGTCCGATGGTGGAGATAACCCACATTGGTTATTGAAACTGGCTGCCGATTCCGTGGCAGGACTTATTCGAGCTCAGGTCCCGACGCTGGTGTGCTGTTCGGGGGGAATGAATCGATCACTGTGTGTCGCCGCCGCAGGAATCGCCCTCGCGGAAGGACTGATGCTCGAAGCGGCGATTTCTATCGTTGCTAGTTCCGGACCGACGGACCTTTCAGCGGCACTGTATGACCAAATGGACAAAGCGATCCGTTAGGTCGTTGCGACGCGGCAGGCCTTATTCGTCGGCCAGGTGGCTGAGCAGGCTCAGATGCTTGATCTGGCGGATGGCGGGTGACGGATCACACCTCAGATCGTTCTGCATCAGCGAAAGCAACGCGACAGACGACGGCCAGGAAAGAGTGAATAAGCACCGCGCCGACGAATTTCGCGCGATCTGCGACCGCATCGCGATGGCGCTGCGAGATCGGGGTGGGCTTCAAAAGCGATCGGCGATCGATTCAGTCAATCTCGACGCTACTCCGCACTCTGCGAAGGTCGCGCATTTGAGTACGCGTCGCGCAGGATGCGCTGTCGAATCGATTTGTAGACGGGGCCTGCCAATACCTTCGCGACCTTTTTCATGTTCCAGAAGGCGGACTGTCGCCAGCGACGCAACGGGCTGCCGATTAATGACGCCGCGTCCGAGGCAGACATGCCTCGGTACACGTTATAGCGTCCCAGAATCCAGAGACCATCGACTTGAACCGGAGTCGTGGTCGGTTCTGAATTGAACAGAACCTGGATTCCTGCCTGCCGCGCGGCGCGGGCAACTTCCAGCGAGTAGAAGCCGCCCGGAACAGATGCGCTGACGATCGGCTCTTTGATGATGTCTGACAGGATCAAACAACTCCGCGACCACTCGTCGAGCAATTCTTCTGACGTGCAGTTCGAAATCCGTTCGGGATGACTGCACGAATGGCTGCCGATGATGTGTCCTCGCTGATGCAGTTCGCGCAGTTGTTCGCGGGAGCAGAAGGTCGGTTGTCCGATGAAATCGGTCGAGATGAAAAACCATCCCCGCCAGCCACGCCGTTCGAGTTGTTCGGCAATCTCTGTGACGGCCGACACTCCACCGTCGTCGAATGTGATCATCCACGCTTGATGATCAGGTTTAGAGATGGCGTCGATCGAAGTTCGCGCGAGCGCGGGCTGCTTCACCACCGCTGCGATCTGGTTTAAATGGGTGTCAAACTCTTGTCGGGTCAGTTTGTATCGGGCGGCTGACGGACCTGGAAATCCGCTGGCGTCGTCGTTGCCCTGTTCGATGACGTCGTGATAGAGCAGATTGATCGACATTGCCAGACACCACGATTTGAGGCAGAGATCGGACATTCCAGGCGATTGCGCCTCCGCGCGAGGCTCATATCAGAATCGGAACAGATTCGAAGCGCTGTTGATCTGCTGCAGTACAAAATGGCGATTTCGACTCAACCCGAACGATGATCGGGTTGCGAGTGGTACAATCGGCGCCGTCATCGACGCAGATCGAAACCAATCGCAGGCGTTCGCCTTGAAAAGTTGAATTTTTCTTGTCCGAATGCTGCAAAAAGGACAGTCGGCTCAGGTACCAAAACTGGCTTAAGAAAGGGAAGAAGTTCCCTTGGAACACTCGCGTGAAACGCCTGTTGGCGGTACAACGATCAAATGTCGCTGTTGCGTGTGGCTGCGGAAAACAGACTGTCTTGTTCACGGCATGCGACGACGTTGTTTGGTGGTGGGTCAGTGCCAGCGTCGCAGCGCGACCCAAGCGGATTTTCAAGAGGAGTTTCATCAGTGGAAAGCATCGAATCCAAAGACAACTTGTCGCGCCGCGATGTGCTGAAAGCCACCGGTACGGTTGCTGCCGCATCGGCATTGGCGGGAGTCGTTCTGCCCAAGCATGTGTATGCGGGCGAAACCAATACGATCCAAATCGCGCTCGTTGGCGCCGGTGGTCGCGGTACAGGTGCCGCCGAGAATGCTCTGTCGACCAAGTTGGGACCAGTCAAATTGTCAGCGATTGCTGACGTCTTCCCGCAAAATCTGAAGAACTCGCACGACAACTTGAAGGGACGCTTCAAGGAAATGGTCGACGTTCCCGATGACCGCAAGTTCATCGGCTTCGACGCCTACAAACAGGCCATGGACTCGCTGAAGAAAGGCGATGTCGTGATCCTGACTACGCCACCCGCCTTCCGCTGGGTGCAGTTCAAGTACGCGATCGAACGCGGCCTGAACGTGTTCATGGAAAAACCTGTCACAGTCGACGGTCCCAGCACCCGCAAGATGCTCGAACTATACGAAGAATCGAAAAAGAAGAACCTGAAGGTCGGCGTCGGCTTGATGTGCCGTCACTGCGAGGCTCGCGGTGAACTTTTCAAACGCATCAAGGACGGACAACTGGGCGAATTGAACCTGTTGCGCGCCTACCGCGTGACCGGCCCCACCGGTTCGGCCTTTGTCGGCAAGCGCCAAGGTGAACTTAGCGAATTGATGTACCAGATCAAGAACTTCCACGGCTTCCTGTGGGCCAGCGGTGGCGGATTCAGCGACTTCCTGATCCACAACATTGATGAATGCTGCTGGATGAAGGATGCCTGGCCAGTTGAAGCCAAGGGGTACGGCGGTCGCCACTACCGTGGCGAATACGTTGATCAAAACTTCGACAGTTACACGGTTGAATACACCTTCGCCGACGGCGCCAAGTTGATGCTAGAAGGCCGTGGGATGATCAACTGTGCCAACGAATTTGCCAGCTACTGCCACGGCAGCAAAGGTTCGGCCGTGATTTCGCAATCCGGTCACGCTCCTTCGAAGGCTCGCATCTTCAAGGGGCAGAACATGGTCGAAAGCGACGTGGTCTGGCGCTGCAAAGATCCAGAACCCAATCCATACCAATTGGAATGGGACGACTTGATGCACGCCATCCGCCAGGACAAACCGTACAACGAAGTGGAGCGAGGCGCTAAAGCCAGTCTCGTGACTTCAATGGGGCGCATGGCCTGCCACACTGGTCGCGTCGTGACCTTCGATGAAATCCTGAATTGTGAGCACGAATTCGCACCGGACCTCGAAAAACTGACGCTGGACGGACCGGCACCACTGGTCGCTGACGCAAACGGAAAGTATCCCGTCCCGGCCCCCGGCCTGAAGACGACCCGCGAATATTAATCCGCATCGTCTTGCTAAATCGAAAAGCCCCGCCACGGAGTTCCGTGACGGGGCTTTTTCTTCGTACAGAGATCCAATCGATTAGAATCAAAGTGTCGTCTTGCCAGTTTGTTCAGGTCCTGGACCCGGAACGACGTTGTCATCGTCAGCACGCGGCGTGGGTGTCACGGGCGGAACTTCAGTTTCTGCGTCGCCTGGTCCCATCGGAGCCGCGTACATATCGGTCTTTGGATACGGATATGGCGAGGCGAATTCGTCGGGTTCCGTCAGCAAACGTTTTGCGGGGAAGGCGAAGCTGCGAGCCCACGCACGTCGCACAGCGTCCTGCTGAGCGATTGCGTTCCACTCTCCTTCGGTCAAATTGATTCCATCGTTCTCCAACAGCGTTCCTCGTCGCATGTGGAGCTCGGTGATCGCCTTGTTGTAGTTCACCAGAGACGTGTAGAACGCAATTTCGGCCGCCGCGTTGCTGGCTTGAGCTCGCAGCACCAAGTCCAGCGTTGCGTCGCGGACACCCGCTTCGTATTCCGCCTGAGTCGCTTGAACGCGTCGTTCGGACGCGATCTTGCGATCCAGGTAGGTTCGAGCAGTCATATAGGCCACATCGATCTTCTGAACCGACTCAGCAACTTCGTGGCTGATATCCAGTTCTTGAGCGGACAGTGCGGCACGGGCTTTGACCAGTTGCAATTCGATGTTATGCAACTGAGCTCGTGCAGCTCTCAAGCCGATTGGCACGCTGAACTGGAGGCCCATGTTCCACCCAGTCTGGTCAGCACGGGCCAAAGTGCCATAGGCACTGTTGTACCCTGCTCCCGTAAACGGGTCGGACGTATTCTGTGACAGCAACGTGTTACCGAAGCCGTTGACTTGGTAACCCGACACAAAGTTCAACTGCGGATTCGTGACGTTTTCAGCGGCCTTGCGTTGCAATTCCAGGCTCTTGATTTGCCATTTCTGCTTTCGCAATTCCAAGCGTCTCGTCAATGCATCGAGCAACGTTGCTTCCCATTGAACCAGGAATTCACCTTCGACGGGATTGTCAGCCGGGCGGATGATTTTTCCGTCGTTGACCGGCAAGCCCAGAATCTTTCGCAGTGCGTTTTCGGTGGCGAGGATGTTGGCCCACGAGTTTTCGACGTTGGCACGCGCGTCAAAGTAGCCTTCGCGTGCCTGGGCTTCATTACTGGCATTACCGCCGGTCGCACCGACATCCATCTTGGCTTTGACTTCCTGCCATGTCCGCAATGTACTTTCGCGGTTGGCATTATCGGCGTCGAACTGCCGGTACGCGAGGTACAGTTCCCAATACAGGTCCTCGACGTCCTTAACCATCGTGATGACTGCATTTTCAAAGTCGGCCAACGAGATATCGGTGTTGATTCGCGCGATGGCCACACCTTGAGATACACCGGTAATGGCGCCCAGTCCAGAACGCGAAGGGGCCGCGATGCGGTTGTATTCCACGCCGGCGCCAGCCCACAACGGTTGCACGTATTGGATCTGCGCGATCCCGTTATAGCTCGATGGAAACATCAAGGCCGGCGAGTTCGTGCCGAGATAGTTCCAGTTGTGATTCAACGTAACGGTACCGCCGTTTGCCAATGTCTTGCCTAACGACGAATTGAACACCGCTGTATCTTGAGTGTTAACGAACCCTCCGGTCGCCGATCCCGCGAACGGGGACAACGAGTTCGATACCGTCGCGTTTCGTCCAAACGTCAATGACGAAGTGAACGTGGCATCAAAGTCAGCCAGAGCGGCTTCCACACCACGGTTACCGAACAGATAACCAGTTTCACGTAACGCGGTGTCGTAGACGGACGGAGCGTTCTGCGGTGTTTGCAACAGGGTCTGGCTGTTTGAACGCGTCCGGATCATCTTGTTGTTCTGCACCGCCAGATGGACGGCTTGCATCAACGTCAGATCCCAGATTTCGTCGTGTTTGCGGTCGCGCACCGTATGCGGTTTTTGCGAATTCACCACCTCTTCGCTGGTGGGCTGATCGACATTCGTATATTCGATCGCGACTGACCGGTCTTTGTAGTACTGCAGGTCGGCCTCACCCAGGTACGTCACCGGCTTTGCATTTCTACATCCGACAAAAGCGCTACACATCAGCAGCGCGTTGATCCAATGGATCGATCGCCTCCACCGCATTTGATGCATCCTTGCCAATACGGTTAATCGCGGCATAACCGATGCGGTCTGCCTTGCGTCGTTTAGAGATCAAGCGACGCGCAACCGTTCAGCACGGAGCACATCGATGAACTCTCACGACCAATATCGGCGGCAGAAGTGTCACCACATGACCCCAAGCAGGGGTGGCGAACAGAGGATGGCTCATCTCTATCATCGGAAAAACGGCACACGCGGGATTAACAGATTTCCCCTTCAATCCGATTCAGCCGGAAAATCATGCACAGTCGCTTGCGAATTCTGAGTGAATGGCGGCCGAATTCAGCACGATCCAAGGTGCTGCTGGCGACTGACCGACAGGTGTTTCTGCAGCTTTGGAGATCACCGCTTAGTGACACATTCGTCGAAGTTCATGAGTGTCTTTGTCACGACTGTCAGCGCCGCCAGTTCCGCGACGTTTAGTTTTTTATCTGGCGGCGATTCCCCAACCGAAAGCAGTTTAGTCGCCTCATCAGGCGTTTGCTCGAAGTGCAGTTTTTGATCCTGATACAGCCGCGAAAGCACTTCGAGTTCGCGCGGTGAGGCCGTCCGACTGGTCAGGATGCGAAACAGTGATTGAATTCGCTCTGCGGGCGACAGGTCCGCGTCCTGCAACCTCCGCTCAGCCAGAACTCGGGCGGCTTCGACGAACTGCGGATCATTCATCAGGACGAGGGCCTGCAACGGTGTCGCGGTCCGTTCACGGCGCGCGGTACACACCTCACGTCCCGTGGCATCGAATGTCAGCATGCTTGGAGGAGGAGATGTGCGGCGCCAAAAGGTGTACATGCTACGACGATATAGCCCTTCGCCCTTGGATTGCTGGTAACTTTTGCCCGTTCCGGCTTCTTCCCACAGTCCGGCCGGTTGGTATGGCATGACGCTGGGTCCTCCCTGTTTCGATACCAGCAAGCCACTCACTGCCAAGGCGTTGTCGCGCAATTGCTCCGCGGGTAATCGATAGCGTGGACCTCGTGCCAGCAGTGCGTTGTCCGGATCGTCAACGTACAACCGTGATTGTCGAGGGACACTTGATTGTCCGTAGGTAGCCGACAGCGTGATCTGTTTGCACAACTGTTTGACGTCCCAACCGTGATCCATGAAGTCACGCGCTAACCAGTCGAGCAGCTCTGGATGCGAAGGGGTTTGCCCCTGTCCACCAAAATCCTCGACAGACGCGACGATCCCGCGCCCGAAGAACAGACTCCAAATGCGATTTACGGCAACGCGGCTGGTCAATGGATTTCGATCGTCGGTCAACCACTTCGCCAAACCCAGCCGATTCCGAGGGTACTCGTCGGCAAACGCCAGAATGCTGGCAGGAGTCTCCATCGTGACCAGATCGCCCGGCGCGTCATAGGCACCACGTTTCAGAATGTGCGTCGGGCGAGGTTGTGGTAGTTCGCGCATAGTCATGATCTGACGAACACGAGTCACCACTTCGTTTTCTTCGTGGCGCAGTTTCTGTAGTTCGGTCAGCTTCGCCTGGTATGCCTGATCAAATCGATACAAATAGTGCTCAAACCGCGCTGCCGTCGCAGGTGGCAACAACGAGTTCTTCGCTGGCAGATTCGGGTGAACCAGACACAGAGACGTGACTTCCAGTGCGGTCAATTCGTGATCGAACACCATCAGTTCGTCGATAGCCCCATGCCGGAAGCCCACGTCGCGAAAGCGTGCTCCGAGCGACAATTCGACGCCACCCGAGTTGGAATCGCCCCATTCCGGCCGGTAGCGGATGTCACGTGACAGGCCGTCGTGCGTGATGTCAACTTCAGCGGATGCACCATTCACGAACAGCCGCGCGCCTGAGGCCTTGCTGCTGCCGTCATAATCAATCACCACATGAGTCCACTCGCCAGCCGCGATCGGTTGTCGTGCCTGGATCTGAATGGCGTTCCCCGGCCAGAAATGAATCAATGAAAACTGCAGTCGGCCATTGTCCAGGACCAGCGAATATCCGCGGTACGCCGCATCTTCCGCGGCCACGCATTGGTGCAGCACGATCTCACGCGGTTTCGGTTCGGCCGGTTTGAGCCACAGCGAAATCGCAAATGGTGTCGTCCGTCCATATTGACCTGAACCCGTACAGGTAAAGGCATCGTCGCCACTGAAATCGATCGCCTGGGCAGAGATCCCGGTCACCAGCTTGTTCTCGCCGTTTGGTTTGACGCTGTCGAAAGAGATATGCAGTTTGGGAGTGATCGGCGAGGTTGCTTTCGAGGACTCGTTGTCGGTAACCACAGACGGGTTGGTGTTCGACAATACCTTCGCCAGTTCCGACAAATCAGTCAGACTGAGTTTTGACAATGGGTGATTTGCGAATCGTTCCCCGGCTGTTTCACGAATCTGATCGAGTTCTGATTCCTTGACCCGAATGGTCTCGATCAATTTCGCGTGGTTTGCCTGTTGATCGCCTTCGAACAACAGCAGGGCCGGAGTCGGCGCCGTTTCCGTGAAATGTGAATAGAGGCCGTGTTCGTCGATGTTCGAAAAGAAGGCGGCCAGGCGGTAAAAATCAGCCTGTGACAGAGGATCATATTTGTGATCGTGGCACCGGCAGCATTCAAACGTCATCGCCAGAAATGCCGTTCCGTTCGTGACGACTCGATCGGCGATGTACGTCTGCCGAAACTCTTCCTCAATGCTGCCGCCTTCGTTCGTTTGTCGATGCAGGCGATTGAACGCAGTGGCAATCTGCTGATCACCGGTCGGACTGGGCAACAGATCACCCGCCGTTTGCCAGATGATGAACTGATCATAAGGCAGGTTTTCATTAAAGCTTCGAATGACCCAGTCGCGCCACGGCCAGACGTGAGTGTCGCGGTCTGATTGGTACCCGAACGTGTCGGCATACCGAGCGACATCAAGCCATTCATTCGTCATTCGCTCACCATAGGCGGGCGATTTCAGCAAACGATCGACCACGCGATCTTTGGCGTTCGATGTGGTGTCATTCAAAAACGCATCGAGCTCGGCCACAGTCGGAGGCAACCCGTTCAAATCAAACGTGACACGGCGCAGCCATTTTTCCCGCGTCGCAGTGACGGCTGGTTCGAGTTTGTCTCGCCGCAATCGATCCAGAACGAACACATCAATCGGCGATTCACACCAGTGATCGGCGTCGTCCACATGTGGAGTGGGGATCGCTTTCGCGACAGGAATCAGTGACCAATGTGGCTGATATTCGGCTCCTTCTTCAATCCAGCGACGCAGGATTGACTTCTGATCAGCCGTCAGCGGTTTGTTCGCCTTGATGGGTGGCATGACCGTGTCGGTCTCCGTCGAGTTGATTCGCTCGATCAGATGGCTCTTGTCCGGTTGTCCGGCAACAATTGCCTGCACCTGAATGGCGGCATCGCGTTGATCCAGCCGCAAATCAGCCTTACGGGCGTTCTTGTCGAGACCATGACATGAAAAGCATTTGTCTGACAGGATCGGCCGAACATCGCGATTGAAATTCAGTCGATCAGCTGCCCCTACGGGCAGCAGTACGAGATGGCTAAACAAGACGATCAGAAAGCCGGCGCGCAACGACAATCTCATTATTCATCCCAGTGATGACAGTCAGTGAACCAGCGCGGTGCGCTGGGCCGTGCCCGGGAATTATAACTTGTCCTGCATCGTTTCGGCATCGGTCCAGGGAGGCGGGCCGGGATCGTCACGGTTCATGCGTTTGGAGGCGTAAGCAACCTGTTCGCGAACTTCTTCATTGTCGCGATACAGATTCTTGATGCTCTGCCAGATCTCTTCGGCGGCCGAATGGTTGCCGGCCTTGAACAACGAGTCGGCTTCTTTCAGTCTTTTGTTCAGGTACGACACATAATCTTCTTCACCTCCACCCGACTTGATGATCGAGTCGACCTGATCCTGAGCCAGAAGGACGTACGTCCGAAAATCCTCTTTGTCTTTGAAAAGCTGAGTAATACTGCGGAACTTGCGCAGTGCCGTCACACGATCACCAAACTTCAAGAAATACTCGGCGGCCAGCATCTGCTTTTCAACTTCGTTCGCCGGTTCTTTCATGCGTTTGGGAAGGTGCATTTCCTTATTCAACGACCGCTTGTCGATGTCGACGATCATCTGATGGGCCTTCTCGGCATGACGGCCGTCAGGGAATTTATCAACCAGCGGTTGCAGGTACCTATTTCTGGCCTCGCGCCAATCCATGTTGAATTCAGAAGCATTCAACTTTTCGGCACGCGCCATCAACTGGTCTTCGCTCTCAGGCAGGAAGTGCCACGCCACGAAACCTGCCAATAAGAGCAGGCATAGACCGAGGAACCACAGGCGTTCGTAAAACGGACTGCGATCCTTCTTTTTCTTTTTCTTTTTTTGCTTCAGAATCGATTTCAATTCGTCGGCGGCAGCAGTCTTGGTTCCCATTGCACCTTGCATCATCGTCTCGGCGGCGATGCTTCGCTGTTCCGTCACCTTCGTCTTCACATCATCCAGTTCGGCCTGCAACGCCAGTGCATCAAAGACACGATCGTCAGGGTTCTTTTCCAGTAATTTGAAAATCAGGTCTTCCAGGAAGATCGGACAGTCCGGCACCAGCGACGTAATCCGTGGCGGTTCTTCCTGCAGATGCTGCATCAGCATCTCGCCCTGGTTCTCACTGGTGAATGGTGTTTCACCGGCGATAAGTTCGTAGAGAACGCAACCCATTGAGTACAGGTCGGTCTTCTTATCGACTGGTGGTTTACCACGAATCTGTTCCGGCGCCATGTAGGCGTACGTACCGACCGTCTTTCCGGCTGCGGTCAAGGCGGTCGCAGTCGTGTCACGAGCGATACCGAAGTCGGTCAGCTTGATGACGTTGTTTGCCGACATCAACAGGTTGGCGGGCTTCAAGTCACGGTGGATGACGCCAGCTTCGTGGGCGTGCTCAAGTGCTTTCGCAACTTGCATGGTGATTTCGATCGCTTCTTCCCAAGGCAACCGCTGCTTGTTGCGCAGGTAATCCTCGACCGAACCGCCCTCGACCAACTCCATCGCATAGAAACGCTGAGTCCCCACTTTTCCGCCGCCGTAGTAACGGACGACGTTGGGATGTTGCAGCTTTTTGAGAATGGCAATTTCGCGTTCGAATCGACGTTGCAGTGATTCCGAATCGGAAACATCGGGCGAAAGGATCTTGACGGCCACACGCGCACCGTTTTTGGTGTAGATCGCTCTGTAAACGATCCCCATTCCGCCCACACCGATTCGGTCCCCAATCTCAAAGGGGCCGATCATCCGCTTCGTCATTCCCGATAATTCCTCAGCGATCGCCGTCAGACCGCGCTCTGCAATCTGTGTCATTGCCTCGCGAGCTATTCATTCTCAACATCGCTTCGATCGAGTGCAATCCAGTCGCGACCGTCGGCCCAACAAATTCCTCAATCCGTTCCACCTTTACGTCGTCGCGTGCAAAAAAGTGTGATTGAAATCGGTGAATCTGTGTCTGATTGAGATCGACTGCGCCATTTCACCTTGTACACGCGGTCCCGATCGAAGATCGTAGATGTCGCGTACACTGCCTGACATCCATGTGGCAAGTCTACGTTATGAGAATTGCCTGTGACGTCTTTCCGGCGATAAGGAAATGATCATGAGTCAACTACCCCCGCAGGAACTGCTGGATGAGATGCATTCATTTCCCGGGCGGTTCGTGTTCAAAGCGATCGGGCGAGCCAACGACGATTTTGTGACACGTGTCGTTGCCGTTGTTCGAGCCACCCTGGAACAGGATTTTGACGCCCCCTACGAGATTCGTGAAACATCAGGTGGCCGACACGTGGCGGTCACCATCGAACCGTGGGTGGAATCTTCTGAAATGGTGATTCGAGTGTTTTCTGCCATTCGGGAACTGGACGGACTGGTGATGCTGCTGTGAACATTTGGCAGTCATGTTGAGGCATGTCACCGAAGTTGGGGCAATCTGGCAACAATCTTCACCAAAAATGTTGACGAGTTGCCACCATGACGTATGTTTGCCGTACCCTCGACTTGAAACGTCTCCCAGCGACACGCGGCAAGTGTGTTCCGCACGACCCGCACGATTCGCTTCTGTGATTTGCACGGCGCCCGCGCCAGGACCTCGCGCCCGAGGTACAGCCGCTCCCCGTGCTTGATCCAAAGCACCCTGTCCTCACCTAACCGCTGGATCGAGATTCTCTAAGTAAAGCACAGGCTATGACACAAGGTTCACTCCTCGTTGTTGATGATGATCGTCCGTTGTTGGAATCAATTGCCGACTACCTTCGCAGCCTCGGACACCGCACAGAAACGGCCACGTCCTGCCAGGAAGCGATCGATCGCATGAAGGAATTTCCCTTCGATGCGGTTGTCTGCGATGTCAATCTGCCCGATCAAGACGGCTTCCGGTTGCTCGAATGGGCCACCGATGCCGTGCCTGATACTCAGGTGATTTTACTGACAGGCTTCGGGACCATTGAAAGTGCCGTCGACGCGATCCGCCTGGGTGCGTTCGACTATCTCACCAAGCCGATCATCGAAGACGAACTCAACTTTTCGATCCGTCGTGCTTTGGGGCAGAAGCAGATTGTCACCGAAAACAAGCAATTGAAACAGGCGCTCAGTCAGCGTTTCGGCATGGGCAACATCGTCGGTCATGACTACCGCATGCTGAAGATGTTCGACCTGATTGAAAGTGTCGCTGATACTCGAACGACCGTCCTTGTGCTGGGTGAATCAGGGACAGGCAAGACGATGACGGCACGAGCCATCCATCAGATGAGCAACCGTCGCGACAAGCCGTTTGTAGAAGTGGCCTGCGGTGCGCTGCCCGATTCGTTGCTCGAGAGCGAATTGTTCGGGCATGTCGCTGGAGCCTTCACCGGTGCCAATCACGACAAGATGGGCAAGTTCCTGCAGGCCAATGGAGGAACCATCTTCCTGGACGAAATCGGTACGGCCTCGCCCAGTCTGCAAGTGAAACTGTTGCGAGTCTTGCAGGATCGCGAATTCGAACCGGTCGGTGGCACCAAAACGCACAAGGTGGATGTCCGCATGATCCTGGCCACGAATCTTGATCTGGAAGAATCGGTCCGTAAAGGTGAATTCCGCCAGGATCTTTACTATCGCATCAACGTCGTCACGCTGACTCAGCCGCCACTGCGAGAACGCATCAGCGATATTCCGCTGCTGGCCGAACATTACCTGCAAGATTTTATCAAGCAGACCGGCAAGAAAGTAACCGGGTTCAGCCACGAATCCGTCGAGTTGCTGCAACGATATCGTTGGCCCGGAAACGTGCGCGAATTGGTCAATGTCGTCGAACGCGCGGTTGTATTGACCAAGAACACCGTCATTCAACCGAATGATCTACCCGATTCATTGCGACGTGATGAGCCTTTAGCTGATCTGGGCGGCCGCGCTGGCG
>Ga0105238_10000116_pt1 | contig 89283 bp, 62 predicted proteins | sample KBSC34metaG_FD_81526 | JGI IMG/M metagenome (GOLD analysis project Ga0105238, IMG submission 81526) | Corn rhizosphere microbial communities from Kellogg Biological Station, Michigan, USA - KBS C3-4 metaG | ecosystem: Host-associated > Plants > Roots > Rhizosphere > Soil | place: Michigan, USA...
CCTCGGGAAGTTGCGGCGGGTGATCTGGATCGTTGGCGGCCAGGTCCCACGGTTTTGAATCGGTCGCGTTGACGCGGGATTTCTGCTTATCGAGCAGGCCCAGCAACAAGCGCTGTTCGTGGTCCGTTGGCGGCCGCGAAACGCAGCGTCGGCAACCGTCGTTCAATCGCGCCGCGTCGCTATTTCCCCCTTCGTTCAGCGTCAGCAGGGCCAGACCTCGTGCGGCTTCCATGAACAGTGTTTCGTTGAGCGTTGTCAGGGCCTGTAGGGGAGTGTTCGATCGGGTGCGCCGTACGCACGAGAAGTCGGCGTTCGGGGTATCGAAGTTGGTTAACATGGGATACGGGGTTGACCGACGCCGGAACGTATACAAGGCGCGACGGTAGCGATCTCCGCCTGTCGCATCGGTCCATGTGAAGGGACCGTAACTTGAAGGTGGCTGGAACAGGAAGGCGGGTGCCGGTGCAAAAATGCTGGGTCCGCCAAGCTTGTGGTTCAGCAGGCCGCTGGCTGCCAGTGCAATATCTCGGACGACTTCACCTTCGACTCGCAATCGGGGGGCTCGAGCGAGCAGTCGATTGTACAGATCACGCTCCAGAAGTTCGGGGGTGACTCGGCTTGTTTGCCGGTACAGGGTGCTGCTGACGATCAGACGGTGCAGATGTTTCAAACTCCACGGGCGCACAATGGATTCGCCGGGCAACTTGATTGTCGGTTCCATCAATTCCACGGCGAGCCAGTCGAGCAGTTCGGGGTGGCTGGGCGATTCACTCTGCAGACCCAGATCCTCACTGGTGCTGACCAACCCTAGCCCGAAATAGGCTTGCCAGATTCGATTCACGATGACGCGCGCCGTTGTCGGGCTGCGCCGATCGACCATCCACTTGGCCAAAGTCAGACGGTCCAGATTCTGATCATTGTCTGGAGCCAGCGGATGCAGAAAGGCTGGAACGCCAGGCGTTACCGTTCGTTCGGGCTTCAGGAAGTCGCCTCGCTTCAGGATGCGCGTGTCACGGGCGAAGTGTCGGTGCTGCAGGGTCAACGAGGTGGATCCAACCGGCCACTCATGCCACAGTGATTCGATCTTGTCGTTCCAGTGCTGGAATTCCACAACAGTCGTGCGCCAGTATGAGAAGACGTCGGCTATCTGTTCAAGACGTCGTTTATCAGGTGGCGTCGAGATCGTCGTACGGACAGATTGTGGAACCCGATCGGCCTCGGCGTTGTCAGATGTCGTTGCGGACACCCGGAACCGGCCCAGGTTGTTGTTCATATGGTCGTCGCTATTCCAACCACCGTGCTCCTGTACCAGCGAGACATTCAGGATAGTGCCTTCAGCAAACCCGAACGGCTGCTCGGCAACAAACACGGCTTGGCGAGGAACATTGCGGCGACCAGGCCCGGCGTCGATTCCCCATGCAGTTTCCTCTTTTCCATCGATGGCCATATCGACCGGCCCGGTGACGCGCCGTTTGTTCGACTTGTCGTCGAAGTTGGTTTCGAGTGGCCGTTCCGGATTGCTGTAATCGGCCGTCGCTCTGATGAATTTGACATTCACTTTATTCGCGGGGTTCTTGCTGTCGATGGCTTCCACTCGAATTTCGGTCAGAGCCGATGTTCCCATGAACGATCGACCAGGTCCGCCGCACGGCAGATTGGGATCGTTCAGTTGTTCCAGCCGAATCGCTTTGATTCCGGTCATGGCCGTACTACCACGTAGCGTGGTGGCGAATTGAGTGGGCGCGTACCCCTGAGCCAGAATCGATCCGTCCCCCATGTCGAAATATCGCTGACTGTTGTCGCCTGAATTCTCGAGTTGCAAGATGGCCCACTTGGTAGCGTCGGGTGAGGTCGCCGCCGCTTGAGTTGCTGCTTCCCACGCGGCCAGCTTCTCGCGCCAATCGGGATTTGCCTGCTTTAACTGCAACTCGATTTCCGCCATCTGAGCCTTCAGACCGGCGATTTTTACCTGCTCATCAGGGGCGTAGACGACGCGTTGAGCTTCATGGTCGTTGTTCAGGAACGCGAACAGGCGGTAGTACTCTTCCTGCGTGATGGGGTCGTACTTGTGTGTATGGCATTGAGCACACTGGATGGTCAGGCCCAGAATGCTTTTGCCGATGGCATCCATCCGATCAAACATGGCATCCATGCGGAATTGCTCCGGGTCGACCCCGCCCTCTTCGTTCAACATGGAATTCCTGAGGAACCCCGTGGCCACGATCTGATCTTGAGTCGCGTTCGGCAGCAGATCCCCTGCAATCTGTTCGATCACAAATTGGTTATACGGAAGGTCACGGTTCATCGAGTTGACGACCCAATCGCGATAGAACCAGACCTGTCGCGATTTGTCCTTTTCGAACCCGTCGGAATCGGCATAGCGAGCCGCATCAAGCCAATGCCGCCCCCAGCGTTCGCCATAGTGAGGTGAATTCAGCAATCGTTCGATTTGCCTGGAGTAGGCTACGGGTGATTCATCGACCAGGAATGCGTCAACATCGGCAACGGTTGGTGGCAAGCCGGTGAGATCGAGACTCAGTCGGCGTAACCAAGTCGTTCGATCGGTTTCCGGTGATGGCGCCAAATGTTCGGACGTCAAACGCTGCAAGACGAACGCATCAATCGGAGTACGAACCAGCTTCGCCAATTCCGGGGAAACGTTGGGCACCGCAGGGCGAATTGGTGTTTGGAAGGCCCAGTGCGAGGAGTATTGAGCGCCCTCTGCAATCCATCGCTTCAGTAAAGTGATCTGGTCTGGAGAGAGTCGGGCCTTCTTGGATGCTGGCGGAGGCATCACCGTGTCAGGATCGGAACTGGTGATCCGTCGAATCAATTCACTGGCGTCCGCCTTGCCTGGCACAATCGCCACGTCATCTGATTCGGCCGGCTTTAACGCCGACGCGCGCTGATCCAAGCGAAGGTTCGCCTTTCGATTCGCCTCATCCGGCCCGTGGCATAAAAAACAGTTGTCCGACAACAACGGGCGAATGTCTCGATTGAAATCGACCTTCCCGGGTTCCGCGGCAGACGCGACCGACACCATCAGCGACATCGCCAACGAACTCAATACCGCTGATCGTCCAACCATCGCATCGGCCTCATCGAGAGATTGCATGTCCCGCCCGAAATTCACCTCCATCATGATAGATCAGACGGATTTGTCAAAAGGTTGAACGACAACACGTCTGTCCGGCGCGGATTACCAGCGCTATGATTGTGAAAAGGAGTCCAGTGATGACCGTTTTAATCGACGTCATTTCCGACGTGATTTGTCCGTGGTGCTTTATTGGGAAGCGCCGATTGGAAAAGGCAATTGCCTTGAACGGGTCTGCCGGCATTCAGGTGCGGTGGCATCCGTTTCAATTGAATCCTGAGATACCGAAAGAAGGGTTGGATCGGCGACAGTATCGAATTGCCAAGTTCGGCAGTTGGGAACGGTCGCAGGCACTGGATGCCAACGTAGCCGCGGCGGGTGCTGCGGATGGAATTGCATTTGCCTTCGACCAGATGGCGCGTACTCCGAACACCTACGATGCTCATCGCCTGATCTGGTTGGCCGATGAACTTGGCGTGCAGGATGCACTGGTGGAACGATTGTTCCTCGCTTATTTCACCGAAGGACGGGATCTCACGAAGAAAGAGATTCTGGTCGAGTTGTCGTGCGAGGCGGGGTTGGAAAGAAATCGGGTCATATCCTTGTTGGACAGTGACGAAGGGGCTGACCTGATTGAAGCAGAAGAATTTCAGGCCCGTCAGTTGGGCGTTCAGGGAGTTCCATTTTTCATCGTCAACAAACAGTTGGCGCTTTCGGGGGCTCGCGATCCGTCGGAGTTTCTGGCGGCACTTCGAGATGTCAATGTTTTGTCGAACACCGAAGGAGCAGCCTGCGAGACCGACAAACACGGACAACGCAAATGTTGAATTGCAATTCCTTGCCGTCGGATGGGATTAAGTCACGTCCACCGCAGTCGTGGCCGGTAGTACCCATTTGTGGATGCGGTCTCTGAACCGACGATACAGAAACGAGACCAGCATTAGAGCGGCGCCAAGTGACAGGAACGCGAACACACGGATGACGGTTTCCAGGTGCCAGATGTCGATCAGAAAGACTTTACCGATCGTCAGCATCAGCAATGACAACGCCAGAATGCGAACGGTCGCGGCACGCCAATAGATACCTGCCATCAGCGTCCCCGTGGCGTACAGAGTCCAAGCAATCGTGACCGCCAGACTGGTTCCTGTCAGCCAGACGCGGCTGGTGCCTTGTGCGATCGCTTCGGTCGTGACCATCGCCAGACCAACGAGGTATGCACTGACGCCCAGGCATTGACTGAGCGTCGCAACACCCACCAATGGAGGCTGCGGTGACGCCAGTTCAAGCCGGCGATAGAGAGCCGCAGCCAGACCTGCAGCACCAATCGTGAGCAAGTAACCTAAACCGCGCGGGTTCAAGAACCAGAATTCGTATTCGCCGATCTTCACGCCCGCAGCATAACCTTCAAGCCCATTCGCGAATGGAACCAATCCGAAACCGACGACCTGACAACCCAACAGCAGGAAGATCGCAATCAGCAAACCATCCAACTGACGGTTGTTGGTCGCCACGATCCAGATTGCCAGGCACGACGCGAAGGCAGATGTCCACATCGCCGAACTGCTAACCAGTGTGCTAAACACCCAGCCGTGCGGTAGACCCCAGACAATTGTCTCGATATGGACCAGTATCAAACCGCCGAAAAATGCAATGACTCCGAAACTGGTCGTGATCGCTTTGGCACTGGCAGTGGCTGACGTCGACTGATCCGAGTTCGACGCAATGGTCTGATAGCAAAGAGACGTGACGATTGCGGCGGCAATTGCCAACAGGAATCCGATTCCTCGTGGATTTATCAGCCAGAAATCCACGTCTGTGAGGTCTGACCTCACGGCTTGACCACCGAGATTGATTTCAAATGGCGCCATTCCCGCGACTGCGATAAAACCACCCAATAATAGAAAGACAGTGACGACGTACTGGTCCAACCGACGGCAGTTGTGGGTCGCCACCCAGGCTGACAGTCCTACCCCAAAGGCCGCCGTCCACATTGCAGCGCTGCTGACTAACGTGCCGAACAACCAGCCGCGAGGCATTCCCCATGTCGTGGTTTCCAATAGAACCAAGATCAGCCCGATCCAATAAGCACTCAGACCGTACCAGACAGACCAGCGATCTTCATTGTTGGCCGTGGTTCGCTCGTCGGCCGACCGACGTGCCCAGAGAGTCGAGTATTGCCACGCACTGAACGCGGCGGCCAATATGGCCAATAGAAAGCCGAAACCGCGAGGGTTCAGCAACCAGAATTCGTCGACCGGATCGCCACCTGTTCGCCGCAGAACCAGATCGGTTCCAAAGGTTCCGAACGCATGACGTCCCAGAAATGCGAATAACAGCAGGAAAACGAATCCCACCAGTTCATCCAGCGATTTCGATCCCCAGCGCACTCGCCAGACCATCAATCCGATCGCGAAGGCTGCAATCCACATGATGGAACAACTGAGGATCGTGGTGGCCAGCCAGCCATCGGCCCGGCACCAGATCAAGGTTTCCAGCAGGACAGAAGCCAGGGCGCTCAGATAGCTCGCCGATCCAATCGTGAGGGCGAGCGGCGTTTGATCTGAACGGCGATCTCTTTGGAAGAGCCAAGCCGAAATGCCGCTCACTGCAATCGCTGTGATGAAACTGATACCGCGCGCATTCAGAAACCACCATGAGTTCGAGGCTGCGTCGATCGTATCGGCGATCTTGGGATTCACGACGCCTGCCAGAGCGATCAGGGCATTCCACGCGAACAGCAATCCAAGCATGAGGAAGATGGAAACGACCATCTCGGACACCACAAACTTGCGTGCGGTAGGTGCTGGAGTGCCGTTCGATTCTGCCGTTCGATTCCAGTCTGCTCTCCACAATGTCAGTCCCAATGCAAAGACGGCAGTCCACTCGGTGGCGGCGCTCAACATCAGTTCGATGTTCCAGGCATGTTCGGCCCCCCAAACGTACGTTTCTAACTGAACGGTGACCAGACCAAGCCAATACGCCACACTGCCAAAGACCACATCTCCCCGAATAGATAGGTCTGGCAATTCTGAATGCAGTTCTTTATTCCGTTCGGAGGATTGGTATTGAGCGCGGTATCTCATCGCAGCCAGCGCCAACGACACCAAAGCGGTGATGAATCCTGCGCCGCGCGAGTTCCAAAGCCACCAATGGGACGATACTACGACACCGTTAGCCGCGGACGTTGTCACTGCGGCAATGGTGCCGAATCCACAGACGGCAAGCAGCCCAATCGTGAGCGCATACGTAGTCCAGCCGATTGATTCCAATCGCCGTGGTCCGACTCGCAGGCCCCATGTGACCGTCAGCAAGGCGACAATCGACGACCAGATCGAGCAGGCACTGGTGATGTCTGTTGTCGGCCAGTCACGCAGATTGCCCCAGACGTAAATCTCCAACAGTCCAAGAAACAGACCGACGATCGACACGGTTGCGGTCAGCCATTGCTCCAATTCGCACTGGCTGGGACCGTACTTGTCGTCAGGAACTTTCTTCACGATGCGTCGGCGGTATTCCCAGGCCAACAGTGACATGCCCAACATGTCGATCAGGTAGCTGTAAGACCGGTTATTAAAAAGATCGGTCCAGGCCAGTACGTGCACTTCTTGCGGTGCGTTCAGATGCAACGACTGGCGTACGAAAGCCGTCTGAAAGTGAATGGGATCTGCCATCGTTCCGATCGCATAGATGATCAGAATGATCTGAACTTTGGCCAACAGTGAAAGACCTGTCCAACTGAGACTGATCAGGTCGTACCGCAACCCCAGTTCAACGAGCAGAACACTTTCCGCAATCCAGGCGACCGTGACCCAATGACCGGTCAGACTCAGCGGCGGTGCGAGAATCAGAAACGTTGCGGCCAGTCCAGCCAGTGCGGCGGTCGTCGATTTGCCCGCGGGGTTCCATTGCCGCGCCCCGATCGCCATCACCGCATAAATTGCAGTCATCGCCAGTGCGAAGTAACCCTGTTCGTAGGGCCAGATTTCATATGTCATCCAGTACAACGCACCGAAGTAAACGACGGGAGTGGCCAGGATCAGGAAGAAGTCGCCTGCTTCCGCCAAGCGCCGCTGCACAATGTTGTGAATGACACTGAGTGTTGCGAACAGGGCAAAAAAGGCGGTCAGGAAGCCGAGTGTCGGCAACAGCAATTCCGGAACGAAGTTGAAGTTGTACCAGACGCACCAGGTGAAAATGGTCCCGCAGAAAACCAGGACCTGCAGGCCCGACCACTTTCGCAAACTCGAAACGCACAGGACGCCAATATCGAGCAGCAGCAAATAGGGGAACAACGGAAACAGCGAATGTGCCGTCGGTGGCAACATCGCAGGCGTTAAGAAGCCCCCAAACATCCCCAGTACGGCTGTCGGCTGAGAATCGAACGCATGTGAGAAAGCCAGACCAACGGCCGTCGTGATGACCATCCCCACAAATGCCCAGTCGTAGGGAATCAATTGATACCAGTGGAAAGCGGCATAGAACGAAAGGTACAGCGTTCCCATCGCGGCGCCCGTCAGGGCCTGTCCGAGGAATCGGTACTCCTTGAGCATGGCGAAAGCGCCGCCAGCAAATGCCAGCACGCCGGCGACAAGCCCCAGGATGACTCGTCCTTGCGGTCCCAGCCACTCATTGTCGATGACGTATTTCAGACCGAAGCCAGCTCCGATCATGACGGCGAGCGCGCCGACGTAGGCCAACCATTTTCCTGCCAGAATCTCTTCGACAGAGGTTCGGCGTGGTGAGGCTTGAATGGGTCTGGTCCGATCGGGACGACCCCCAGTCAGTTCGGGGGCATCTGGCGATACTGTCGCCGCGAGAGACACGGGCTGGAGAGGTATTCGTGTGCGCTGTTCCTCAGACGTGGGTGGCGCGCTGATCGATTCGGGCGTCGAGCTGGCCGCGGCAGCGATCGTAGGCGGTAGTTCAACAGGAGTTGATGGCGGCACAGTCACCGAGTCGAACGGGATACCAGTCGGAATTGGTGGAGGTGTCACCGCGACAAGGGGTTCTTCCGGGACTGCAGGTTCTGCAAAATCAGTGATCTCCTCGGCTTCGGCAGGTTCCTTGATCTTTTTGGGTTCACCACGTTGAACCACGGATGGTGGCGGTATGACCGCGACGTCGGCTGCGGACACGATAGCGGGCGAACGATGTTCGGCATGCCGCTCCAGCGGTTGCCGAATCTTCGCGAGCCGGGCGAGTTCTTCGAGGCGATCTTCCAGCTTGTGTAAGCGGCCAAACAGGACGAGCATCGCAATTGGGCCGGCGCAAAACCAGATGACCGCTATCAAGCCAATGCACGCAATTCCGTCCACAGTGGCTGTTCCGCTCAGTTGGTATGGAAGGGCTAATTCGTTCTATGGTGTCGAGTCGGGCGATGGAACGCTACCGCCATCTTTTGAAAGAGTTGCGCGCCGAACGTATCACAATCATCCGTATCGATGATGCGAAACACGAGTGGCGGCATGGGATTCGCTTAAGATCTCCGGCAGGCAATGTGGACGAGACTGAAATGCAGCGCTCGGTCGAGTGACTTGTGCCGGTTCGATATTCAGGAGAGAAGATCGATGACAGAAAACAAATGTCAGCCGTTTCACTCGGGTAACCCCGTGTTTGATGCTTTTGTCACGATCGTGTGTGTCAAGAATCCCGAGATGGATATCTGGGACGAGATTCACTCCAAGCTATTGTCGCTGGCCGCGAAAGAGCCAGGGAAAATGCAACGTCACTCGCATTGCGTGCCGTGCGAAGCCGAATCCTGTGGCGGAAATCAGCATGCGACTGAACAACAACGCCTTGATGAGGCACGCAAGGCGACATGATTCGATAACCGCTTTGCACTAGCGATCGGACGGAGTCGGCACGACAGACAGTTTCATCTGGGATGGCATCGATGACGTCCGATAGACTCGTTGAGTTGCCTTTTGGAAATCGGCTGGCTTGGCTGTGTAGATGTCGACGAAAGTTTGAGGATTGCGGTCGAACAGCGGGAACCAACTACTCTGGACTTGAACCATCAAACGGTGGCCAGGACGAAAGACGTGGCCGATGTCGTTGATGGCGAACTTGATCACTTCGGGACGATTGGCTACGAACGGCTCGGGCTTTTCATAGCTCTTGCGATACTTGCCGCGGAAAATGTCACCACGCACCAGTTGCTGATAGCCACCCATTCTCACGCCTGTAGGATTCTCCCGCGCGTCGGTATAGTCGTTGGGGTAAACGTCAATCACTTTTACCACCCAGTCCGAGTCAGTTCCTGACGTCGAAACATACAATTCGACCTCAATGGGCCCCGCGACACTCAGGTCCTGTTCGAGGATCTCCGTCTGGTAAACAAGGACATCCGGACGTCGTCCCGCGTGCCGTTGATCGGCCGTCATGTAATCGGTCGACATTCCTACGGCGGTCTTTTCTTGAAACGGAACTGGCTTGGCAGGATCACTGACGTATTCATCGTACCCTGTCCTGACATCCGTTTCGGTGGGAGCTTCTGGCAACAGTCGACCTCCAGGATGCAGGTAGTATGACCGCTTGCTGGCAGTTTTGGGTGGCCAGGCATCGTATTGCTGCCAGACATTGGTGCCCGTCTCGAACACCCACGCTTCGGGATGAACCTGCTTGCCTTCACCTTTCAAATGAAATTCAAAAAATGGGAATTCGATTTTCTCTCGATAGAAGAGCGACGTTTTGGAGTTGAAGCGGACCGGGCCCAGCACCTCTCCGTCATCTCCTGCCCAGCCACCGTGAACCCAAGGGCCAATCACCAGGACGTTGGTTGTATTGGGACTGGTCGCTTCGACTTGCTTGTAGGTCTCCAGCGCGCCAAACAGATTCTCTGCGTCGAACCAGCCACCGACGGTCATGACAGCAGGTCTGATTCCGGTCAGATGTGGACGCAGGTTGCGCGCCTTCCAGAATTCGTCATAGTTCCCGTGGCTCATCACTTCGTTCCAGAACGGCACCTGGCCCTTATAGTATTGCGTATCCGCGTTGGAGACCGGCCCCAGCCGCAGGAAGAAGTCGTAGCCATCAGGTGTTTCGTGATCGAAGCGATGATCAATCTTCTTGGACGGCTCGGGCCGATAGTGCCCCTGAGTGGCCATAAAATTGAAGACATGCGGAAGTTGTAAGGCACCGTGATGATGCCAATCGTCGCCGATGAACCAGTCGGCAATCGGTGCCTGCGGGGAACAGGCCACCAGAGCCGGATGAGCGTCGATCATCCCCGCGCTGGTGTAAAAACCCGGATACGAAATGCCCGTCATTCCGACTTTGCCGTTGTGATGCGGCAGATGCTTGATCAGCCAGTCGATCGTATCCCAGGCATCGGTGCTTTCGTCGACATCTTGCGGCCCACGGTGAGGTCCACGCTGGGGCCGCATGTCGACAAATTCGCCCTCCGACATCCAGCGTCCACGCACATCCTGGTACACAAAAATGTATCCCGCCTTACCGAAATGTGTCGACGGGCCCAAGTCGTTGCGGTACTGATCGACCCCGTATGGTTTGCAGTTGTAGGGAGTGCGCGTCATCAGGATCGGATAAGTCTTGGACACGTCTTTCGGCATGTAGACGGCGGTGAACAACCGTTTGCCGTCTCGCATTGGAATCCGGTACTCGAACTTGGTGTAGTTCGCTTTGACATGTTCAATTCCCTGACTCCGGGCAGGTGCCGTTCGTCCCAGCAGCGCGACGATCAATCCCATTCCCATGAACACAGATCGGCGAAGCTGGCAAGACATCATGCAATGGTCTTTCGTTGTAGGGTGAGGCGCGGCTGTGACTCTGAATTGTGGGGTCCGGGACAATAAGGTTATTCTCGTGAGCACATTCAAGTTGGCTTGTGCCGTCGATTGGGTGGCTCGTTCAGCCAGTCATCAAGTCCCTCGAGATCGGTAATCTGTTGCTGCAGTCGTTCGATTTGCACATCCCAGTCGCTGCTTGTCTCGCCCGATTCAGCCAGCAATTGTTGGTTCAACTCGTCGGGTTTCAGATCCGCGAATTCCTGTTCCCAGAATTGCAGGTCGCCTTCGGCTGAGTTTGGACGCGCACCGGCGGTTGATCGCGGACCAATTTGACGATTCGGTGATTCCAACTGTTTCAGAAAGACGTCGCTGTCGATGGCCGTTCCTCTGCGACGACGGATCGCGTTCTGCAGACGATGATCGCTCGAGACGACCGTCAGTCGTTTGGCGGCCGAATGAGCACTAATCAGCGTCTCGATCAATTCGTCCGCTTCGTGACCGGGTTTCGGAAATAGGATCACCATCTCTTCGTGCTTAAACCGACCGGGCAGATTGGGTGGTGCGTCGACGGCATCGAAGACGACGGTACAGCGTTGACGTTCTTCCGTTCCAAGTCGACGAGCGAGTTTGACGAGCAACTGATGCCGCAACCGCGCAAGATCGCCGGGGCCGTATGTGGCACGCGTGAGCCCTGCGGCATGCATCAGGTTGTAGCCATCGATCAGCAGAAAAGGTGCAGCCATCGGTGAGTGTGACAATGGAGAAAAAGTGTACAATTCCAAACGGTAAAGCCACCCAACTGGCTCAGTGGATGTCTCAACCGTGATTGTTCCAGATTGACGACCCAAAGAGCAACGCACTCAACCTTCGCCCGTTGTGAGATCGGACTGATCTTTGACGCGGAGTTGTCGGTCACACTGACCTTTCGGTAAGCCTGGTCCGTCTGGGCGCGTTGATCCGGAGAATGTCTGGCAACCGGTGCAACAATCTGGCATAACGGCGGTTTGTCTGCCAATCCTTACCCCCCCTTGTTTTCATTGCGTTTTGTTTTGGAGCGACATGATTTCCGTCTCGTGTTCCGGGTGTAAAAAGGCCTATCAATTGAATGATCGGTTTGCCGGAAAGACGGTCCGATGCAAGGCCTGCGGGAAGAGTTTTATCGCCCCCAACCCTGATGTGGACCTGGATGAGATCTTTCCTTCGATGGAAGAGATTGAGCCTCCGCCTGCTCCCACAAGGGCGGCGTCTGTAATCAAACGGCCGAACAAGACCACTGCTGTGATCCCGCCGGATCCCGAATTGCCTGAACGACCATCTTCGATCGAGCACGATTTTGAATATGAGGAGTCCGAGTCCGAGTCTGACGATTTCGATTTCGAATCAGAAACTTCGGAATCGAATCAAGACGTCGATCCCAATGTTGAATATTCCAACTTCCAATCCGAGGGTATGACTGTCGGGCGATCAATCGTTCCCAGGAAGAAAGGGGCAGGAAAGAAGCGAGTCAAGAAGCCGCCCCGTCTTCGCTCTCGGATAGCATCAATGGTTTCGGATGAACCAGGTAAAACCATTGTTTGGGGATCGATTGCCGGATTGCTGGGCGCGATCTGCTGGGGGGCCATCGCGTACTATGCCAATCGCGAAATCTCGTACGTCGCATGGGCGATTGGCTGGATAGTCGGGAATGCGGTTCGAATGACGTCAGATGAGCTTGAAGATCGAACCGCGGGATTCATCGCAGCCTTGATTTCAGTAGGAGCGATCATCTGCGGAAAGTTTCTCGCCGCGATGGCGATCGCGCTGGATGAGGGGTTAAGAGATTTCGATTGGTCGCTGGTCGGGATGGGCTTTCTGGCGACTTTCGGGGCTCTCGATTTGTTGTTCTTCATCTTCGCCGTGTGCACGGCTTATTATGTCGCGTCACGATCTGAGAGAAGTTGATCAATGCGGTCGCTGAATTCGAACAAGACTTACATTTGAAATCCCGTGTTCATGGCGCACTCGCACCTCACGAACCTTGAGCTTCCCCAATTACTGAAACGCTGGCTGGTGTCCGCAGTGGAAGCCGAAGCTTCGGACTTGCACCTGGCAGCCGACTTTCCACCGACTTTGCGACTGTACGCGGCACTGCGCGATTTGAACGAACCGGCGATCGATGCAGATCAATTAACCGCACTTCTTGAGCAATTCTGTCCTGAGCCCTTACGAGACACGCTACGCACGAACCGCAGCGTGGATTTTGCCTTCGCTCATCTGATCGGCGGGCAGACCATTCGATTCCGCACAAATCTCTTTTACGCGGCAGGAAGCCTGGGTGCCTGCTTCCGCGTGATCCCGGCCAAGATCCCGGATTTTGGCTGGGCCGACTTTCCTGTGTCCTTGGCGAAACGATTAGCAGCCTGTCGCGATGGAATGGTCATCCTGACTGGCCCCACGGGTTCTGGAAAGACCACCACGCTCGCGATGATCGTCAATCTGATCAATCAGGCCGGCGGGCAGCGCATCGTCAGCATCGAGGAGCCGTTGGAGTTTCTGTTTCCTCATGTTCCCAATTCAGTCGTTTCGCAGCGCGAAGTGGGGATTGACGTACCAAATTTCGCGGAAGGCCTGAAAAACGCATTGAGACAGGACCCCGATGTGATTCTGGTCGGTGAAATCCGTGATCGTGAGACGGCACAGATCGCGCTCAGCGCCTCCGAGACGGGACATCTCGTCTTCACAACTTTGCATTCCCGCGATGCCAAGGGCGCCATCACGCGTTATACCGATCTGTTTCCCAATGAAAACCAGCGTGACATTCGTTCGCAATTGGCTCTCGGATTGAGAGCGATCGTGGCGCAGCGTCTACTGCCCGATGTTAATCCTGCCAACAAATGTCACCTCGCATTGGAAGTTTTGTGGGTGACCTATCCAATTGCCAGTGCCATTCGGTCTGGCAAATTCGAATCGATCGACAACTATCTGGTGACGGGCAGTCAGGACGGCATGATCAGCTTCGACGAATCGATTCGCGAATTGCTCGCCTCAGCGAAGGTCTCAAAGCATGTCGCCGAATTGTTCGTTCGCGACCCGTTGATACTCAGTCGATGAGCGAGTCGGGTGACCGCCTGATCAGTATCGTTACGCGAGCGGATCTATGAATTCTCGACTCCGTGTTCGAACCTGAAAACGAGATGAATGAAGGTTCCATGTGTTTTAGATGGTGTCGTTGAGAGTCGCAGTGGAAATGGGGTACAAGAGTGCGGGTGGACTGCGCATCAACTCGATGTGCGGCGGGTTTGTTCAATCGTCTCTGAGAACTGGAGGAAGCGACCATGACGCGGCGAAGTTTCTTGGCACTCGGAATCGCAATCATCGGCTTGACCGGTATGGCTCATGCAGCGGACAAACCCGATCCAACAGGCACTTGGAAGTGGAAGATGATGGGCCGCAACGGCCAGGATCGAGAAGTCACGCTGAAGCTGAAATTGGAAGGTGAGAAGCTGACGGGAACGATATCGGGACGCAACAACGACACCAACATTGAAGAAGCTACATTTAAGGATGGCGAAGTCGCATTCTCGGTGACTCGGGAAATGAACGGCCAGAAGTTCACGACGACCTATAAAGGCAAAGTCGACGGCGATGCCATCAAGGGTAAAGTCAAACGAGGCAATCAAACCGAAGAGCGGGACTGGGAAGCAAAACGCGAAAAGGCCTGATCGCGCTGAACAGCCGTTCTTGAGCAGAGGTTCGATCGCGTCGGCCGCTTGACGCTCAGGCAGGGTCGATTCAATGAAAGCCTCGGTGACATTCACCGGGGCTTTTTACGTCGGTGATCGATTCATTATCGTCGAGTCATGTGGAAAGCGGATTCCGTGATTCGAAGGGTTGGCACTGTCGCCGTGTCGGTGGTTGTGTTAAAGCTGTATCGGTCGCGTTTGAATCAATTTGTGACCCGCTTAAGTCGGTTGCTCTGATTGAGCCATGAACCGAAACGACGATTCGCCCCCGTTACGGTTCATCCGTGGGGATCAGTCGAAGATTTATTTGACGACGGATTTGATGGAAACTTTGCAACAGTTGCTGGCATGGTATTTGGGGCTACGGGCTCCCCGTCCAGGTGAAGGAACCTCATGGAGGTTTGATTGGCGATTGCCAGAACCGACATGGCTGGTTCTGTTGATTTCCATGCTGGTGGTCATCTTTGTGATCGGGATCTATCGTCGCGACGGACAAACGTTACGCTGGCAAGAACGGGCTTGTCTGATGGCGTTGCGGCTGGTTGTCTTTGGCATCGTCCTGGGAATGTTGAGCGAACTGAGTCTGACGATTGAGCGAACTGGTTTGCCCATCGTGGCCATGCTGATTGACACATCGGCCAGTATGTCGCTTCAAGACCAATACCCTGTGTCCTCAAAAGCGGCGAAGTTGAATGAGGAACTCGCCAAGACTGCGAACGGAGATTGCAGTCGGCTGGCAATCGTTCAGCATCTGTTATCACGACACGACGGCCAGTTGTTGCGAGAACTGCAGAAGGGACACCAGTTGCGGGTGTACCGATTCTCGGAAACGGCGACCGCGCTCGAAGCAGGAGATCTGGGTGAAACGTCACCTCAGACTGACCAGCCGACGAAATCGCCGCGCGAACAACTGGCGGAGGCCGTGAAAGAGATTTCCGAGTTACGGGCCGATGGTGATCAAACGCGGCCGGGTCCAGCTATCAAGAAAGTATTGGGTGATTTGCGAGGTGCACCTCCCGCGGCCATCGTCATCTTCTCGGACGGTGTCGCCAGCGTCTCAGACAGCGACAAGCTTTCGACCCTGGCCGAAACAGCTCGGCGCAAAGGAGTTCAACTCCATGTTGTCGGACTCGGAAGTGAGGCCGCAGCCAAGGATTTCTATTTGTACGACACGTTGATTGACGAAGTGGCGTTTGTCGGCGACCCGATGCTATTCAAGGCGAAACTTCGTGCGTTCGGATATGCCGGCAAGAAGGCAACGCTTCTATTGAGAAAAGAAGGCGACCGAACGGTACTGGCTCAGCAGGAGGTGACGGCACCCGCGGATGGGCAGACGACGACCGTTGAGCTGTCATATACGTCGAATGTGGCAGGCGAATTCGATCTGGTACTCGAAATCGCTGAGCAGTCTGACGAAACCAACCGAATGAACAATGCCGAGACGCGACATGTCAGTGTCCGTGAAGAGAAGATTCGCGTCTTGCTGGTGGACCGCATTCCGCGCTACGAGTTTCGCTTTCTGAAGCAATTACTGGAACGCGACAAATCGATCGAACTGAGCACCCTGCTCCAGGATGCGGATCCAGGTTATACAGAAGAAGATCGTACCGCGATCCCACATTTTCCCGTAAAGAAGGAAGACCTCTCTCGATTCGACGTGGTGATTTTAGGTGACGTCAACACGACATTGCTGACGAACAGTCCGCTCGAAAACGTGCGTGAATTTGTGCGCGACAAAGGTGGCAGCGTGATCCTGATTGCAGGGCCGCAATTCAATCCAACGACCTACAGCGGCACACCCTTGGAAAATCTATTGCCGTTCGAGTTAGCTGGAGTTCGACTACCCGTCGAAGGCACTGCGGATAGTTTTCACCCGTCGCTGACGCTGGAAGGACAGAAGGGAAACTCTCTCTTTCGGCTCGGCAACAGCGAAGCCGAAAGCCTGAAAATCTGGAATGGCCTGGCAAACCTGACGTGGTTGGCCGAGCTACCGCGATTGAAGCCGGGAGCCCGAGTATTCGCAGAACATCCACAGAAGAATGGAGTCAACGGACGATTGCCCGTGATCCTGATGCAACAGTTTGGCGCGGGAAAGATCTTGTATCATGCATCGGATGAGAGCTGGCGGTGGCGATTCCGAACGGGCGATCTGTATCACGCACGCTATTGGATTCAGGCAATCCGACACCTCAGCCGCGGCAGACTGATCGGCAAAGATCGCACCGCGGAACTGACGGTCGATCAGTTGGTCTACCAGCGTGGACAGCCTGCAACGTTGCGAGTCAGATTCGTCGATGAGCGATTCATCCCGGCCGATCCTGACGGCGTGCAAGTCATGGTCGAACGCAAGGGCGAAGGTCGGCAGACGGTCAAGCTATCACGACTTCGCGATCTTCCCACGGCATTCGAAGGGCAGTTGACGCGACTGATGGAAGGAACATATCACGGCTGGGTGTCGCAGCCAGCGTTCAACGAAGCCCCGCCTTCGGTCGATTTTCGCGTGGAGGTACCACAGCGTGAGTTACTGCGACGAGGTATGGACAGAGCCGATCTGCAATTATCCGCAGCAACGTCGCACGGTCGATTATACACGATCGATGACGTCGACCAGTTGCCCACTGAGATTCCGCGCGGAACTCCCGTTCCGCTGGAGACCGACGAGCCAATTCCACTTTGGAATCGGTGGGAATTGTTAACAGCCGTCACCTTGTTGCTGACCGCAGAATGGCTGCTGCGAAAACGCTGGAAGTTGATCTAAGATCGATTCAGCCGGAGATTCCGCCATCGCAACGGGATGATCGAACTCGCATCCATGCGAAGGAGGCTGGACTGATTATCAGGTGGACCGCAGTTGAACTCCCGCGGAAGGGCGCGCAAGATCTGTGTCACGGTCGCCGCACCTGGAATTTGCGTCAACTATTGAGGCAGATTGTTTCTGGCGGGCAACGAGCGGGAATGCATGAATTCACGCCATTGTTCATACGCCGCCAAAGGCGTGAGTGCACCAACAACCAAAAAAATATCCACAACTAAATCAAACATGGTCCGTCTCCTAAAGAAACGGTCAGGACGCAAATGGTGCGCCAACATCGTTTTCAAGGGGAATCGGCTCTCATTTAACGTAAACCTGCCTAACGATGATGCAAGGTTGCCACAAAACACGGATTTTTAAGGCAGTACGGCAACATCCGGCGGCGATTGCCGATGACTTCGGTTCACCGAAATTCTGGGGCGACATTCACAGGTGCCCCTGCGACTCGTTGAGGGAAACGATGCTGTACGCGATTCGTCGGCCACCTCCGTCGGACGTCTTAGCGATTTGTAGCGGCTTCGAGTTGACGACTTGGCCCTCTCCAACTGCGCACATGCGCTCAGCCGGGGTGAGCTTTGACCTGTTCGGGATGACGACGCACAAGGCTCGCGGCAATAGACATTGGCCCAGTTTGGGTGACGAAGTCGATTCACAGTCGCACTGAAGCGGTCTTCTATGGAAAATCGCTCCGGCATTGAATTTAAAGGCGATTCACACGCCGATCCAAATTGACCAAAAAAGGGCTTTCCCTATAATCCCTCAACATTTTCTGAGTTTCCGTGTCGCACACGAATGTGTTGTGACAACGAGTCGTTTACTGAGAGGCAAATCATGGCTGGCAATGTTGTTGAATTCACTGATGCGGGGTTCTCCACCGAAGTCATTGGCAGTGAACAACCCGTATTAGTCGATTTTTGGGCTCCATGGTGCGGCCCTTGCAAACTGCTTGGACCGACCATCGAAGAACTGGCCACCACCTACTCGGGTCGGGCACGAATCGGCAAGCTGAACATTGATGACAATCAGGAAGCTGCCACACAGTACATGGTTTCGTCGATTCCAACCGTTTTGTTGTTCAAGAACGGTCAGGTGGTGAACAAGTTCGTTGGTGTCACACCAAAGGCCAAGCTCAGTGCCGCTTTGGACGAGAATCTGTAGTTTGGACGAAGGTTGTGCCAGCGAATTCGACGGATTGAGTCGCTGGCCAACGCAATCATGAATCGACAGGGCGCGCGTAGGATTTAGGGAAGGGACTCCCGCATGAACGAGCGTGTCAAAGACGAGAAGGCGCCAGTGCGGATTGGTCCAGCGACCGAATCTCACCATGTGGAAGTGCATGGGGTTGGAGTTCGAATCGATCAGCCACATCCATCTCCCCCCGAGCCCGTCCTGCGCGAGCCGGAATGGCAAAACCTGGATCACTTCGTCCAGAATAGGCCCGCACAGCAACCGACGGCTTCGTCATTGCCCGATTTGGACAGTCAGTTCCTGGACGACTGGAGCCAACTCGCTCGGAAACTCCAGCTTCAGCAGCAACAGCTTCAGACGCACAAATCCAGCCTCGCGCAATACGAACAGGCGCTGCGTGCCGAGCAGGTCAGCCTGGAAGAAGAGCGACGACGCCTGAATCTGCGAATCACGAATGATCAAGCGCAGCTCGACGCACAACGGGCTCAGCATCAGAAGCACGAAGCCGTCTTTGCCGAACGGATGAGTTCGTTCGAGACTCAATACAAGAAGTTCGAAGCCGAACGCGATACGTTGCTGCAACAGCGGTCCGAAATCGATCGTCAAAAACAACGCGTTCGCGACGAAATCACCGCTGAATTCCAGCTTCAGCAGCAAGAACTCGAACAGGCAAAAGCTGAGTTCAAGAACGACTGTGACCAGTTGCAGGCGCTGAAGAAAACGCTTGAATTGCGATTGGCCACACTCGCAACCGAGAACGATCAGGCCCTCAAGTCGGAACGACAAAAGCTGTGGACGACGCTGACGGACGAATGGGAGCAACGGAAGACTCAATTCGAACAGGAACAGATAACCTGGCGGAAAACTTGCGAGCTGGAAAAGACAGAGATCGATCGCGAAAAGGCAATGTTCGAAGCGGCAGTCGAGAGTGCGAATGCAGAATTCCTGCAATCTCGTGAGTCTCTGGCTGTCGAGTTATCTGAACTGCGAGAACGGCAGTTGACCGAACTGACCCAGCAGCGGGGCGAGTGGGAACAGACTCTGGCCAGTGAGCAGCAGCAATTGGCCGATCGGATTGAAGCCGAACAGACGCACCAGGTCTTGCTGCGTGAAGAGTTAATGGCCGAGTTGGCCGCGTTGCGTGAGAAGCAACTGGCCGAACTTCAATCGGAACAGGCGACGTGGCTCGAAGCGAAGCACCACGAGGAACAGGCCCAACAGTCTGTGCGTGAGTCCCTGCAACGGGAATTGATCGAAGCGCATGAGCAAATGGCAAAAGTCTTGCAGTTGGAGCGAGCAGAATGGAACGCCACGCTGTCCCAAGCCCAGTCAGACTTGGCGACGCGCCGCGACCAGCATTCGACCGAGCTTCAGCAAGAACGTGACGAGTGGGATCAAACGCGCCAGTCGCATCTGGCAGAAATCGAACGTCAACAGGCAGAGATGCTGGCGTTGATCGCGACCCGGCAGCAGGAACTGTCGACGCAACGCGAACAGCACGACAGTGCCTTGATTGCGGAACGCAGTGAGTGGGAACAGATCCGAGACCTCGAACGACTGCAGTTTGAATCCCAACAGCGCGAGTGGCTGGTTTCGCGCGAAGCGCAACATCTGGCCGCTCGCGAAGCGTTGGAACTCGAGTTCATCGCGCAAAGGCAGCAACAGGCTACTGCACGGCAAGCGGAAGGTGACGAATGGCAGCGAACGCTTCAGGCTGAAAAGTCTCTCCTGCAAGAGCAGCAGGCCGAGTTCCTGCGCGAACGAACGATGATCGAGAATCGAATTCGCTTCCAGCAAGATCATCTCGAAAAATCACGTATCGAGTTTGAACAGGCCCAGAACGAATTTCGCCGCGAGCGACAGTCCGAGCATCAGCGGATCGAAGAATTGAGCATGCAAATGATTCGCCGACTGAAGCAGATCGATCTGTATCGATCTTCAGTCGACGCACGCGAAAAATCACTTGATCGCGAACAGGAAGTCTTCAACAAGACACGCAAATCGATCAATAGTACCGCTGATTTCGATCGCCTGAACCTGCAGGCAGAAAAGCATGCGTGGGATCAGGAACGACAGATTCAGACGACGGAATTGCGTCGGCAACAGGAGACGTTGGCGGCCAAGGCAGAGAGTCTGGAAGGTCGCCGTACTCGATTGGACAAGCTGCGAGCCGAATTGGAAGAGACTCACCGCACGACTCTGGAAATGCGATTGGCCGTTGAAGAGGCGTGGGCTCAGTTGGCCCAGACAACGGGTCCGGACGAAGCACGACAGCGCGTGGAAGAAGTACGGCAGGCATTGGCGGGCTATTACCAGCAAATGCACGATACGCTGAGCGAGCTGCGCCGTGAGCACGTCGATGCACAATCCAAGTTTGAACGACAGCGAGCCGAATTTGCCGAGGAACGGCAGCGGCTCACCACTTGGCTGACATCACGTGACGAAGAATTGCGCCTGGGTGAGGAACGACTGCGAATTGCGGCCAATGATGCGGCGAACAACCACACCAAGTGGTTGACCGCGCGAGACCGGTGGCTGCTCGAGAAGACGGAAGCAGAACACTTGATTCGTCGGTTGCTGACCTCGCTAGGCGAGACGAACCGCGAGCAATCGGCTGAACAGGATTCACTGCAGCGACTGGATCACATGAATCTTCAATACGAGGATCTGCTTCAAGCAGATCAGTTGCGCCGCTCGGCAGGTTGACGCCATTTAGAGCGTACCCACACAGTGCTTTGAGTTCGTGACGATCGATGCCGGAGATTGGAATTGACGTCTGATTGAAGCGGGTCAGCTTTCCGAAAGGAGTTGTCGCGATTCGCGCATCGCGTCTGGCAATTCTGCAACGATCTCTTCAAAGTCCTGCTCTGTCAGGTTTAGCCACAGAGCGACCTGAGGATCGATAGCTTCTGTTTCGATTGTGCGCGTGTACCCCAAACCAGTGCGAGCTGCCAGGATGTCTGCCACATGAACCAGGGCCGGTAGCAGGCGATGTTCCGGTTCAAGATCCCACGGCCGATGATGGTGGCTGGTGGCGTATTGAAGGCTAAGCGGGAAATTCCAGGCCTGACACAGACCCGTACCAAATGCTTCGTGCGATGCGCCAACGATCTCTTCTTCGACTCTTCGGAAAGAGACTTCGCGATCTTTGGAGACCTTGCGAATCAGTTGCGCGAATTGCGAACCACAGGCCTGCATCTCAACAATGATACCCATGTCGTGAATCAGGCCACCCAGGAATGCTTCATCAGCCGTGACTAGTTTACAACGACGCGACAGCAATCGACTGCCGGCAGCAACCGCGATCGAATGCGTCCACAACTCACCCGCATCAAAGTCGTCACTGACCAAACCGCGTCGAACCAATTTCACAAGGCTGGCCGCAATCGCGATGTTCTTCACCGCGTTGACTCCCAGCATCATCGTGGCCTGTTTGATCGATTTGACCTGGCCCGACATCCCGTAGTACGCGGAATTGACCAGCTTCAAGACGCGCGCGACCAGCACCGGGTCCATCAGGATGATGGTGTTCAGTTCCTCCATCGTCGCCCGCGGGTCTTCGCAGTGTTGGATGATCCTCACAACGACGTTGGGCAGTGTGGCAATCTGGCGACTTTTCTGAATGGCCGCTTCGACAATCTGTGCCGTCTTCGATGAATCGTAGACAAGGACCGGTTCTTCCAGCGGCATGGTGCAAAACTTTCTCAGGCGTTGGCCGCAACGATCGACGCAGATTCGACGTCCTCCTCCTTTCGGACTCGATCTCCGGTCGAACTGTTGGCAAAGTCGTCAGTCTGTTCCAGACAATGATTTATCTGATCGGCTGACATGGGCCTCGCAAACAGGTATCCCTGACCAAGTTCACATTCCATCGATTGTAACATCGCGAGGTGGTCGGCGGTTTCGATACCTTCGGCAACGACCTTCAAACCCAGATTCTGCCCTAAAGTCGTTACTGCATGAACAACCGCTGCAAAGCTACGGCTGCGTTGCATGTTCGCAATCAGCGATCGATCGATCTTCAAAACATCAATCGGCAATTCCTGCAGTCGGGCAAGCGATGACTGGCCGGTGCCAAAATCATCCATGGCGATCCTGACACCAATCTGTCGCAGCTTTTGCAATGCCGACTTCGCAACATCCAGATCCATCATGATTTCGCTTTCTGCGACTTCCAGATGCAGACATTCTGGGGCGATCGCATGCTTTTTCAGTGCGATCCGCACGTGCGAAGCCAGATCGTGCAGCAGTTGCTTTCGCGAGATATTGACGTGGATCGTCGTCGGGGCGTGCTCACCCAGCGTTCGCCGCCATGTTGCGAATTGCTCACATGCCTGGTCGAGAACCCAATTCCCGATCGGAACAATCAATCCAGACTCTTCGGCCGTCGGCAAGAACGCATTGGGAAGCATCAGGCCACGTTCTGGATGCTGCCACCGGGCCAACGCTTCGATACCCTGCAATCGCCCCGTTTCGAGTGAGACGACCGGTTGGTAAGCCAACAGCAATTGAGAGTTAGGCACCGCCGCGCGCAAGTCATGTTCGATGCGCAATCGATGTTCGGCATTCGCGTGCATTTTCTGGTCGAATAGCACATAACGTCCCTTGCCGGCGGATTTCGCTTCGTACATCGCCGTATCGGCATCGCGGAGCACTTCCTCTGGAGTAACATAGTGATGAATGTGATTGACGACGCCAATGCTGGCCGTGCAGCTCACGTGGTGTCCCGCGATGAAATAGGGCTCTTCGAGCATCGACACCAACCGGCGGGCGACAATCACCGCATCATTCGGATTCGCCAGTTGTTCGAGCAGGACGACGAATTCGTCGCCGCCGAGACGTGCCGCCGTCGCCTGTCGAGTCAATTCTCCCATCGAATCGGGACTGTTCAGCGCGGTTCGCAATCGGTCTGCGATCCGCTTCAATAATTCATCTCCGACGTTATGCCCCAAGCTGTCGTTCACCAGCTTGAACCGGTCAAAGTCGAGGAACAACAGCGCATAGTTGCTGACCGACGCACGGCTGATGGCTGCCTGCAGGCGGTTGCGCATCGATGCACGATTGCACAATGAGGTGAGCGGATCATGCAACGCTACTTCTTCCAACCGGCCAAGCAGATGCTTCCGATCCAGCACCGAATGAACACGCGCACACAACTCCGACGCACAGAATGGCTTGCGGATGTAATCGGCGGCCCCTGCCTGAAAACAAGCGGTCAAGACTCGATGACTGTCGTTGCCCGTAATAAACACAATCGGAGTGTTTTCCGGAACGGCCTGAGCGCGGAGTCGTGCGAGGACTTCCAGACCGTTGGCACCGGGCAAGACATAGTCGAGCAATATCAAATCGGGCAAGATCTGCTTCGCCGATTTGACGGCCTGGTCGCAATCCAAAGCGGTCGCCAGATCGATGCTCTCCGATTTCAGCATCACCGTGACAAGGTCGTGGATGGCTGGATCGTCATCGATCAGCAGAACTCGAAATCGCGGTTCTGTCAGAGTATTGGCAATCATTGTGCCTGTCCCCCTGTCGTAGCGCTGGCCGAAACGTTGGGTTGCGAGTCACTGCCCGCCATGGCCCGCTGACACAGTTCGCTCAATTCACGAACCGCTTGTTGGATCTGTTCTAGGTCTTTTGTTGTTCTAACCGCTTGCTCGACCTGCCGCGCGGCATCACTGATCGACGGATAACCGTAACCTCCCCCCGATCCCTTTAGTTGGTGCGCGAGGTGAGCCACTTCGTCCAATCGGTTGTTAATCAGATGCGCCGTCATGGACGAGACTTTGGGGCCGAGATTCTGAGCAAATCGGGCCGCAAGTTCGGCCATTTCCGGATCGTCAGCCAACTCGCTGATCAGGACGTCTCTCGTCGCATCATTCGACGGCTCGGCTTTTGTCATACCAGTTTCTGTGGCGTCTGCCACAGCCTTCGATTTCTCGATCCATTCACGACAGGTGGCGATCAGGATTGCTTTATTGATTGGCTTGGTCGCATAGCCGCTGCAACCGGCGTTCAAGCATCGATCCCGATCTTCTGACATCGCGTTCGCAGTCAAGGCGATGATTGGGATGGATTGGCCGCTGGCTCGCAAAGCTCTTGTCAGCGTGTATCCGTCCATTTCAGGCATCTGCATGTCGCTCAGCAGCAGATCAAACGGATGGCCGTTCGCGACAGCTTCTTTCAACTTTTCCAACGCAACTTTGCCATTTTCGGCGACCGTGACATCAGCACCGGCACGTGACAGATGGAATGAAATCAACTGCTGGTTGTCTTCATTGTCCTCAGCCAACAGGATTCGGCCGGTCAGAGTGGTCAGGGGAGTCGTGACCAAATCAGGAGTCGGAGTGGAAAAGGCTGTCAGGTCGTAGACATACCGACAATCGGGCGCGGCGATCAGCGGCAGTTCCAGGACAAATCGCGACCCTTCACCGGGCGACGAATAATCCAGCCAGACATCCCCACCCAGCATCATGGCCAGGCGTCGGCTGATCGTCAGCCCCAATCCAGTGCCACCATATTTTCGCGTGACTGATGCGTCGCATTGAGTGAACGGATCAAACAAGGAACCGATCTGTTCAGGCGTCATCCCGGTGCCCGTGTCCTCGACTTCGATGCGAAGCTTGCTGATACCATTTGTAGGCACGACTAGCGAACGCAGCAGAACGTGCCCCTGCTCTGTAAATTTCACCGCATTCCCGACTAAGTTAAAGAGGATCTGACGGATTCGCGTGGGATCGCTGATGATCCGATCGGGAACCGCAGTCGCCAGCAACGTGCGCAATTCGAGACCTTTACCAGACATCCGCGGCCGCATCAAACTTTCAATTTCGATCAGGACGTGAGGTAGCGGTGTTTCGATCTGTTCGGTCTGAAGTTTCCCTGCTTCGATTTTGGACAGATCCAGGACGTCGTTGATCACCGTCATCAGGTGTTCGCCAGCACGCCGAATCGTTTGAATGGTTTGAATTCGTCGCGGCGGGGCCTGCTCAACGATGCCGTCTTCGTGCAGGATGTCACAATATCCCAGGATGGCCGTCAAAGGGGTGCGGATCTCGTGGCTCATATTCGTCAGGAATTCGGTCTTCGCTTGACTGGCGGCATCCGCCATTGCCTTCGCTTGTTCTAACTCTCGGGTGCGCTGGACGACGGTTGCTTCGACATTGCGACGGGTCATTTCCGTCTCGGCCTGACGCGAGGTCAATTCCTGCAACTCGCGATTTCCGCGATGCGCAAGCGTGATCAAAAAGACATCAATGAAAGCGACCCAACCGGCATGTTCAAGCCAGCGCCAGTTGCCGGCATCATTGCTCCCAAAGACTGACATTGGCCACCAGATGCCGCGGAAAAAGTGGTCGAATGCCACAACCGTTGTACCGACGATCAAGACGCGCCAGTCGCGATAAAAGGCGAGGAAGGCCAGCGAACCGAAGATATGAAAATGAGTTTCAATTCGGCCACCAGTCAGGTGGATCAGCAGTGACCCGAACAACATTTGTGAGACGGCAATCACGTGACGCGTCAGGACGTGCCCGGGAGCGCGCCAAGCCAGGTAGATCGGCAGTGCCGTGATGGTACCGCCGAACACGATTGCTCCCCAGACGTGGGGATGAATCGACGATTCCACACCGAACCAGGTGTAGGGAGAAATCCAGATCGCCGCAGAAATCGCGGCCAACCACTGGATCAGCATCAGCCCCGCAAACATCCGATCGGTCCACTGCATCGACTTGTCACGATGTGACAGGTACAGCTCACGCGCATACGACTCGATCTTCGCACTTTCGGACCAGGTCAAACTCAATTCGGACATGTGGCTCCCTCCAGACAGGTCGATTGGCCGCAAAACAGTGGGCAACCGAAGGTGGGAGATTGCGTGGGACTCGCGTCCGCGCAGGGACAGCAGGGAAGAGCAAACAGGACTGCCATCGCTCGGCCGACCTGATTCTGCAACGAGGTTTGGCCGGGCCAGATGGCAAGGACTTTGCCGACTAACCCCGCGGTGTTGGCGACACTCGATAACAAAAACAGGCCGCTGCCGACCCCGCAACTCCACAGGGCGACACCGAGCGTCTTCAGTTGGTATGCGCGATTGGACGGGCTCGCCGATCCAACCCCTTGCCTGAATTGAAGGGTGGCTGTCATGAAAGTAAGGCAACTTGGGTGTATATCAAAGTCAATGCGGCACCGGCCGCAATCGAGACGACTGTTGTTTGTGCACTTCTTTTTTCGGTTCCCGACTCTTTATAAATTTTGAGCAATCTGAAGTGCTCAGGGATTTCCCGATGCGGATTGTGTTCGATTTTGCGCAGACATGTCGTCCGCGATGTTTGGATGGACTAATCACTTTGTGCCCACTTTTGCGAGTCTTACGATAGATTCGCGACGAATCGGCACCTGGAGAAAACAGCATGGCCACTCGGTTTCGCGTTTTGTTGACTGATCGAGCATGGCCTGATGCCGAGATCGAGCATTCTGTGCTGCAAGCGGTGGATGCGGAACTTATCGAGGCAGCCGCGACAGACGAAACGACACTGGCTGATCTGGCAACGGATGTCGATGCGATTGCCACGAATTGGGCGCGAGTCACAGATCGCGTCATTCGCAGCGCCAAACGTTGCCGGATTGTCGCTCGCTTGGGAATCGGCATCGACAACATCGCTGTTTCGACTGCGACAGAACTGGGAGTCCCTGTCACCAATTGTCCCGACTATTGCGTGTCGGAAGTATCCGATCATGCGCTCGGGCTACTGCTGGCGAGTGCACGTCGGATCGGATTCTTTCACGGCCGGACCAAACGCGGTGAATACAACTTGGGGGCCGCGACGCTGATGCGTCGCCTGTCAGGGCAAACGGTCGGATTAGTTGGGCTTGGTAGAATCGCGGTCGCATTGGTTCCAAAGCTGCGCGCAATTGGATTCCACGTTTTGGCTTACACACCATCTGCGTCAGATCACGGAACCGGTTGTACGATGGTGTCCCTGAACCAGGTTTTGCAGCAATCCGACTACGTTTCGTTACATGCGCCGCTCAGCCCGCAGACACATCACCTGCTGAACGCCGAACGACTGGCGCTGATGAAGCCGACGGCTTTTTTGATCAATACCTCGCGCGGCGGATTAATTGACCCCACGGCTCTGTGGGATGCGATTCAGACAAACCGTTTGGCCGGAGCGGCATTGGATGTTTTCGAACCTGAACCACCTGATCTCAATCAGCCGCTGTACCAGGACGAACGCGTGATCGTAACGCCACACGCCGCGTTTGTTTCCGCCGAATCGCTAGCTCAGTTGCGCCGTCAGGCGATGGAACAAATTGTTCAGGCATTGCGCGGGGAAACCCCGCACAATGTCGTCAACCCGGACTCCATCCGAACTCGTCGCCGCTAACCTTCGTCGACTGTCTTCGCGGCTACACAATTGCGAGGAAACGGTTGCATTCGTTGTCGAGACAGCGATAGTATGACATCCCGTCTGAAAGTCCCAGGATCGAGGTAGCGAAGTGACTGTGTAAGTTCTTAACCTTCTGTGATGGATTACAGTCCGTGATGAGTTTTGAGCTTCTTCGACCTCGCGCCACTGTTTGGCACCTCTCCATTGGTCCGCTGCTCTTTTTGGTCCCGTTTGTCTTCGCAGTCACCCCCGTTTCCGCGCAGGTGATGGTGGCGGGCGAAGAAAGCACTGAGGAAAACGCCCAGACCCAGCCCCCGTTCCTGTTACCCGCCCAACCGACGGAAATCACCGAAGCGATGGAAGACTTCCGTCGTTTCGCGGGTCGCAAGCAATGGGAAAAGGCATTCAAGCATCTGGAAAAGGTCTTCGCCGCCACGTCGAACGGCTTGGTTTTGACCGCCGACGGCATCATGTTGCCCAGCCGGATGATCGCCCGGGAAGCCTTGCTCGAACTGCCGGTTCCAGGACAGGACGCCTATCGCCTGTTCTTTGATGCCGAAGCCAAAAAAATACTTGAACAGGCGACTGGTAAGGAAGAATTGCCGAAACTGAGCCAGATTTTCTCCCGCTTCCTGGTGACTTCAGTTGGTGATACCGCCGCTGATCGTCTGGGCGATCTCAATTTCGAAGCGGGTAACCTGGCGCAGGCGGTCAATGCCTGGCGCACCATCCTGGAGCAGCGGCCCGATACTCAAATTTCAAAGGCGCGGTTGCGCGTCAAAATTGCTGTCGCCCTGATTCGGCAGGAGCACTGGAGCGATTTCGCCGAGGTGATGAAGACGATCGAACAACAGCACGCCGCGGAAAAAATGGTGCTTGGTGGCAAGTCTGTCCTGGTTGCCGAACATCTGAAGGGGCTGGCGGATCGCGCCCGACAGAATGCGTCCAATGTCACCAGTCCAACCACCGGTGGTCTTACCCCCGACTTCCCGTTGGATCCCAAGGCAGAACCACTATGGCAGTTTCGTTTTTTGCCAATTCATGATCCCAAATCAGGGACGCCTGCCGGATTGCAATTACAGAACCGCTGGGGTGGCAATCAAACCGCCTCGGATTGGGTGCCGCCCGTTTTGACCGATGGCAATCGACTGTACGTCAATTTCCTGGGCTATGATCTGGGGCTTGATATGGACAATGGCAAGCTGTTATGGCGCAGCGGCAGATTCTTTGATGCACCCCAAAAGGTGCAGCAAGGGCAACTCACACCGCTGGAGCAACACAGTCTGGGCATCGGTGCCGGCAAGATCTGGTCGATCGCGCATGAGTCTCCCGAGCAAGGCCAGCAGCAGAATGCCAAGTTCGGCATCGTGTCACGCGAAATGGACACCGGTAAGAAAATCTTTCACAGCAAACAATCCACCGAATTGGCAAACTGGAGTCTTCGCGGTACACCGCTCATGGCGGGCGAACGAATCTACCTTGCCGCCACGAAGACCAATCAACCACGCGAACTGGATGTGCTGGCGATCAGTTCGAAGGACGGCAAACTGCAGTGGTCGACCACAATCGGCAACTATACCTCTGATTCAAATCCTTACATGATGGAACGATCCTTTCAGCCGTCACTGTTGTTGGACGGCGGGCACCTTTACATCGACTCGCATTCCGGCGCACTTGTGAGATTGGATGCCGCGTCTGGACAGGTCGAATGGGGCCTGAACTACGCTTCGGAAGTCATGCATCAACAGCGATTCTGGGGCTGGGGTTATGGCATGTCGACCGAGCCAATCACTGTCGGTGCCCCCCAAATGGTGAATGGAATCCTGTATCTGAAGGGGATGAAGTCGCGCAAGTTGTATGCGGTCGATCCGCAGCGTCCGCGCGTCTTATGGTTCCGCTCCATCCCGCAATCGGCCAATCTCATCGGCGTCGATGAATCGCGTTTCTATGTCGGTGGCGAAGACATCTCCGCGTTTGACTTGAAAACACGCAAGATACAGTGGGCGGTCAAGATGAGCCCCGGAGCGACGTGCAGCCAGGCGCTGCTGACGCGCAACCGTATCTATCACTTTTCACCGCGCGGTGTCTTTGAGATTGATAAGGTCAATGGAAAAGTCGTCAACTTGCTCCGAGGAGCCGACCTCGATTCACTTGGCGGCCATTTGATCGTGACGCCCAAGTCTCTGCTCACGGTTTCCAATTTGGCGATCACGGCCTACCCACTTGCTTCGACAAAGACAGCAGCAGGAACGCCCAAAACAAGCACCACCCCTGAGGCGAGCACTGTCGCGGTGGGCAATACAGGGGGCGAGTGATCGTCTGAGTTGAGAGAATCTCGAAACAGCCTTTCGCTGTGCAAACACCTTCAGAAAACCACTGAGCCATTAGTCAAAAGAAACGCATTATTCAGAAACGTGTCCCTTCTTACTGAGTTCGAATGAGGAACTTCGTTATGTACCTGTCGTCCATCAGTAACCTGTTTCGAACCGGTTGCAATAAGTTCGGCTTCCAATTCGATGGTTCGACATGCCGTCTCGGAGCGAGAGCCGTCTGGGTGACGGTATCGACCGTCTCTTTGGCAGCCGTCAACCTGTCATCGGCCGACGCTCAGATCATGATGGGCGAAAATAGTGGGCCGCCGGGAATAACCGTTGAAGGCTCGGGGGAAGTTCGATCAGTGCCCGACGTCGTCGAAATCAATTTGAAGCTGGCGGCCAAGGGAGAATTGACCGACGACGCTGTGGTCAAACACCGCGATGCCAAGAAGCGCGCTCTGGAAACTTTTAAGGCACTGAAGATCGAAAACCTCGAACTGGAAGAAAAGAATCTGGGACTGAAAGCGGGGGGCAGCCCGCAAGAAATGATGCAGATGATGTGGGGTGGAATGCCCGCCGCGCAAAACAAAAGGACACAGGTTGAGGTCGGCAGCACCTTGCGGGCTCGCCTGGTTGGTGTGGGCAAGGTGCCGACCGAAGAGTTGATGTCGACGATCGGCAGACTGTTGGACGCGGCACAAGATTCCGGTGCCGGCCTCGGAATGTCTGATTCAGACATGATGATGATGCGGTACTACGGATACGGCGGCCAGCAAACGGCCTTGGTCAAATTTATCGTCACCAATGTGTCCGAATCGCGTGAGAAGGCCTACGAATTGGCTGTTGCCGATGCCAGAAAGCGTGCTGAACGACTGGCTCGCCTTTCCAACATCAAGCTGGGAAGCGTGCTGGCAATTGATGAAATGGCAACCAACATGAATCGGATCTATTACAACCCGTACGATGCAAATGAGGCGAAAGAAGAGAAGGACGAGGTCGTCGCGGAAACGATGTCGGGCGGTCATTTCCGGGTCAAACTGCGAGTTCGCTTTGCAATCGATACCCCCGAAAAGCCATTGAAGGCAGAACGGCCAGCGCAAAATCCCCTGGAGGGAAAAAAATCATGACGATGATCCGAAACCGCTTTGCACTGATCACCCGTTGTAGTTTTGTCCTGATGGTTGCCACGGCTTCGAGCTTGTTCGCGGCTGACGAAGTGCTGCCCAAGCATGTGACTCCCGAGGCACTCAAAGCCGTTCGCGCGGGGCTGGACTATCTTGCCCGAACTCAGGCGGACGATGGAGCCTGGCGAGAAGGTCAGGGGGGCCAAGCCTATCCCGTTGCCGTGTCGTCTCTGGCGTGTACCGCTTTGCTAGCTCACGGAGATACGCCCACCCGTGGTCGCTATGCTCCTCAGTTAGAGCGTGGCACGGAATTTCTATTGAAATGTCGTACCAAAACCGGCTTGATCACATCGGCCTCGCAAGATGCCGGCATGCCGATGCATGGTCACGGCTTTGCGCTGATGTATCTGGCCTCCGTGTACGGTGTGCTGACGAAAGATTCAATGCGTGAGGCGACGCACGACGCGGTCGTCGCGGGCGTACAACTCACATCCGGTTCGCAAAGTGGCGCCGGCGGTTGGACATACATTCCCGGTGCGGGGGATGAAGGGTCGGTCACGGTCACGCAGGTTCAAGCGCTGCGCGCCGCTCACAATTCCGGGTTCCTGGTGCCGCGCGGCACAATCGACGAAGCGGTTCGTTACATCGAGCGTTGCAGCACTCCCGAAGGTGGCATCATGTATTCGCTCGGGTCGGGTGGCGGCGCGAGACTATCCATCTCGGCTGCGGCCGTGGCGACGCTGTACAACGCCGGCGAATACGACGCGCCGATCGCGACGCGCTGCCTGGACTATGTCTGGGGACAGTTTCAAGGCAACGACCGATTCCAGAAAGATGGTCACGCCTTTTATTGTCAGTTGTACGCCTCGCAGGCGTTCTATCTGTCGGGTGACCAGTACTGGGACAAATACTATCCGACGGTGCGCGACCAGTTGATCTCCATGCAAGACAAGAGCGATGGCTCGTGGGACGGTGACGGAATTGGCAAGACCTACGGCACCGCCATCTCGCTGATCATTCTGCAACTTCCCTATCGATTCCTTCCGGTTTATCAACGCTGAAAGCAGGGGCAAATAAGGTATGAGTGAACCACACGATGCCGATCTGGCGGGATTGTCCCGACTGAAAGAGGCACATCAGAAGTTGCGACAGGAGATAGCCCGCGTGGTTGTCGGGCAAGACCAGGTTGTCGAACAATTGATGATCGCCATCTTTGCCCGTGGCCATTGCATTCTGGAAGGTGTGCCGGGGCTTGCCAAAACATTGATGGTCAGTACGCTGGCCGAAAGCCTGTCACTGCAATTTCACCGAATTCAGTTCACTCCCGACCTGATGCCCAGTGATATCACAGGTACGGAAGTATTGCACGAAGACCGCGGTACTGGTGAACGCCAGTTGAAATACATGCCTGGCCCCATCTTTGCCAACATCGTGCTGGCTGACGAAATCAATCGGACACCGCCCAAAACGCAAGCGGCGTTGCTCGAAGCAATGCAGGAACGCCAAGTCACCTCAGGTGGGAATCGACATTCGTTGCCCGATCCGTTTTTCGTGTTGGCCACGCAGAATCCGATCGAGCAGGAAGGCACCTATTCCCTTCCCGAAGCGCAACTCGACCGCTTCCTGTTCAAAGTCTTCGTCGGATATCCATCACGCGATGAAGAACGACAGATCTACCGCCGTACCACTGGCATCGATGATCACAAGCCAGTCAAGGTTCTTGAAGGCAACGAGATTCCGGATCTGCAACAACTAGTTCGTCGTGTTCCCGTGTCAGATCATTGTATCGACTATGCCATGTCTCTGGTCCGTGCGACGCGAGTTGTGGGACCGGATGAGTGGCAACCACCGTACATCAAAAAATGGATCGCCTATGGTGCCGGTCCGCGTGCGGGACAGTCGTTGATCATGGCAGCCAAAGCACGCGCTGCACTCGAGGGCCGCACGTCAGTGACGATCGACGACATTCGGTCAGTCGCATTGCCCGTCTTGCGGCACAGACTGGTGACCACGTATTCCGCCCAGGCGGACGGACAGACACCCGATTCTATTGTCGAAGCCCTGTTGCGGGACGTTTCCGCCCGCCCCGGAGTAAACCAACTCGATGGCCAAGTCGCGCAAGTATTCCGATCCTGAAGTCCTGGCGGCGATTGCCGGGCTGATGTTTCGGGCTCGGCATGTCGTCGAAGGTACGATTTCCGGATTGCACAAAAGTCCGTTCCACGGACACAACGTGGAGTTCGCGCAGTACCGCGACTACGCGCCCGGCGACGACCTGCGGCGTCTGGACTGGCGCGTCGTGGGCCGGACCGATCGGTTCTACATCAAGCAGTACGAAGAAGAGAGCAATCTGCAGGCCACGATCGTCATGGACGCCAGCGCGTCGATGCGCTATGGATCGGGACCGCTGACAAAATTCGACTATGGGGCAACGCTCGCGGCCTCGCTCGCGACCTTGCTGGTTGAACAACAGGATCCCGTGGGACTGGCATTGTTCGATCATCAACAACGCAAGATCCTGCCGCCCGTCGCGACTCAATCACAACTCGCGTTGATCATCGGGCATCTCGAAGAAGCAAGTCCCGATCGCGAAACCGATCTGGGTACAGTCCTGCAAACGCTGGCCGATCAACTGAAACGACGTGGCCTGATCATCATTATCTCAGATCTGCTGACTGAGTTGCCGGCGTTCTTCGACGGAATCGATCGGTTACGGCATCGCGGCAACGAAGTCCTGATACTCCATATCCTCGATGCCGACGAATTGGACATGCCGTTCAACGATTACGTCCTATTCCGCGATATCGAAGGAACCGAACAGTTCTTTGCCGAGCCTTGGGCGTTTCGCAAGGCCTACTGCGCAGCCATGCAAGAGTTTGTGACCGAGATCACGAATGGTTGCGGCGCGCGCGGGATCGATCACCTGTTGCTCAGGACCGATCAGGAACTGGCTGCGGGACTGAGCCATTATCTGCACGCACGCGAGCGACTTCAGCACATCCATCATAAGGGCCGCCGCGGATGAGCAGCCTGCTGTTTCTGAATTCGCCGCTGCTGTGGGCACTAGGATTGGCTTCGATCCCGCTGATCATCCACTTGCTCTTTCGTCGCAGCTTTCGCCGTGTCGATTGGGCTCCGATGCGCTATCTGAAACTGACGATCCAGCGCAATCGCCGTCGAATTCAGATTGAGCAATTGCTGCTATTGTTGTTGAGGACCGCACTGATCGTCTTGCTGGTCTGCATGGTCGCCCGGCCCATCGTGAATGCATCAGGATTGGGACGTTGGTTCGGCGGTGACACGCGGACCAGCCACATCCTGGTCCTCGACGATTCTCTCAGCATGGCCTTGACTTCCAACGGACGATCTGGCTTTGATCGAGCTCTCGAACTGGCGGCGCAAGCCATCGAAGATGTCAGCAGTAAGGATCGATTCACACTCGTCCTGTCCTCACGGCCCAAATCACCTCTGTTACGCGAGGTCGATCTGGCCGACAGGAATATTGCCACCAGCCTTCTCCGCACGATGACGGCATCAGAAACGTTGACATCGTGGGCCTCGACCCTACAGGCACTCGATGACTTAATCGCATCGAGCACGTACCCCACGCGCGCGGTCACGATCATTACCGATTTACGCCGCGTCGGCTGGGAGGACGAAGTCGCGACACCTGCGAACTGGGGTGGCGATCGGGTGCGTGTGAGGATCATTGACATTGGCGCTGCGCCCACGCGTCAGATCGCTCTCGAACAACTCGTCCAGGCTGACCGTCTCGCACTCGTGGGAACGCCCGTTCACTGGGAAGCAACAATCCGTAATGGGTCTGATGCCTCGATCGATACTTTTGAAGCGACTGGCTGGTCGATGGTCGACCGAGCGAAATCGCCATGCCATCGCTGGCACCGGGCGAGGCTGCCGTCGTCACGCTGACCGCTCAGTTTCCAGAAGCGGGCTTACATCACGTCTCACTCCGGCTGCCGACCGATGACCTGCCTGGCGATAACCAACGATGGGACATTGTCGACGTTCGCGACAATCTGCGAATGGTCATCGTCGATGGCGAACCCTCGACCGATGCGTTCCAAGGTGAAACCGATTTTCTCGCGCTGGCATTATCGCTGCCGGTCGGCGAGTCGAAATCGTTTCATATCGAAATCATGACCGACACTGAATGGGCGGCCTCTGCCAAATCAGATCCCGATCTGATTATCATGGCCAACGTCGCCGGGCTGACGCCGTCACAGGCCGATCAATTGAAGAAACAAGTGGAAGCCGGTGCGGGGCTGATCATCTTTCCGGGAGATCAGATCGATCCCGACAGTTATAACCGGCAGTTGTTTCAGGGCGGGCAAGGAATTCTGCCTGTCCAACTGGAATCCCCCGCAGACGAACCGATTACAGGATTATTGCTCGAAGACAATTCACCGTCAGCCGTTGACGCGCTGCGGCAACTGAGTGCTCCGGTCCTCGAACGAATCAAGATTCATAAACGGTATCAAGTTCGCCTGTCCACCGACGATGATCCTGACGTGCGAGTCTTAGCGCGCTGGAATGATCCGGGTGCGTCACCGGCCCTCATCGAAAAGATCGTTGGGCGCGGCCGAGTTCTGGTCTGGACAATGACCGCCGACAAAAGTTGGACAGACTGGCCCACAGAACCCAGCTATGTGCTGGCAATGCGCGAAACGGCCAAAGCCGCGGCGCGAACGAGTGTCGGCCAACACGAACTGACAGCGGGCGAAGTCTTACATTGTCCGGTTTCGCCGGAACGTCGAGTTCAGTCGGCGACGATCGAATTGCCGGGAGGTGACGAGCCACATCCGCTGACGGTCGAGGGCGAATCCGCCGCTGCGACCAGTGAGGGATCGTCACCTAACAAGCTGAGTCTGGTGTGGGCGGAAACATATCGTGCCGGTTTGTATCGCCTGAACTGGCAGGAGTCGCCGGGCGGTGCGGCATCCAATCAGTTCGCGGTCAATCCGGCAACCAAAGAAAGTGATCTGTCGCGTTTGCCGATCGACGAGTTGAAGAAACGCTGGCGCAGTGTCGAACCTGAAATCATTACGGCATTCGTCACGGCCGACTCCAGTGTCGGTGTACGTGGCCAGGAAATCTGGCGCACGCTCGCCTTTTGGTTGCTGGCGATGATGAGTGTCGAGTCATGTTTCGCAACCTGGGTGGGGAGGCAACGCTGATGGTGACCTCCACACTGAAATGGCTCGTCGGCCTGCGACAGCTTCCTCAAGAAGCCGGCGAAGGCGATTGGCATCTGGAATTCCAATCGTTGCCATACGGCTTCTCGGCTGTCATCTGGATCGCATTCATCCTGGTTGCCATCGTCGGCATCTGGAAGCTGTATCGACTGGAAGGCCGCAACTTAAGCCCGTGGATCAGAGCCACCATCGGTGTGATCCGGCTATGTTCGCTGGCCTGCATCATTCTGATGTTGCTCGATATCGTGCTCGTCATCGACCGGCGCGAACGGACTCCGTCTCAACTACTCGTTCTGGTCGATACCTCCGAAAGCATGGGACTGACCGATCCCTACGACGACGCCACGGCGCGATCGATTGCCACAGGATTGGCATCCTCGGACGGCACTGGTGAACTCGATCTGAATGCCGTTCGCCAGAAAACGCGGCTCGAACTGGCTCGGTCGGCGATCGAACCGTTGTTAGGGCCGTTGGCCGATGGACGACAGGTAACAGTTTACGGTTTCGACAGCGCGACTAACCAGCTCGAAGGCGATCACCTGTTGACCGACGTTCAGCCGCGCGGAGTGGGTACTGCAGTTGGTAGCGCGACCAGTCAAGCCTTGTCGGCCGTACGAGGCAGGCCGCTCGCCGGGGTATTACTGGTGTCCGATGGACAGTCGAACGGCGGCGAGGATCCGCGCAAGATTGCTCAACAGGCCGGACGCGACGGAACGGTCATTCATTCCCTGGTCATCGGTTCGGAGCGAGGCCCCAGCAACATCCGGTTGTCTGACGTTGAGGTCAGTCCTGTAGTCTTCGTACGTGATCCGACCTATTTGTCGATCATGCTCGAATCACAGGGTATGCAGGGACGGACGGCCATCGTGAAGCTGGAACGACGCCAGAAGGGTGAAGAATGGATGGAAGTCGGTCGCACCGACGTCACGTTGGGTGAAGACGCCAGCATCCAGCGAGTCCCTTTCACATTCACTCCCGATTCCGTGGGTCAGTACGAGTTCCGCGGAACTGTGCAGGATGCGGGGCCGGAACTGACCGAGAGCGATAATTCGGCCGTCAAAGCGATTAAAGTTGTTCGCCAGCGCATTCGCGTACTGGTGATCGCGGGATCGCCGTCTCCCGAAGTCCAATTCCTGCGCAATTCACTGCTGCGAGATCCGGTGATGGACCTCGCCTGCTGGCTGCAATCGGCCAGCGAGAATTATGAACAAGTCGGGCATCGACCCGTCCGACGCTTGCCGGCCAACTTGCAAGAACTGTCCTATTTCGATGTGCTTGTGCTGATCGATCCCAACATGCAAAAGCTGGGGGCAGGTTGGGACGAAATGCTGACAAAGTTCGTCGGCGACGCGGGCGGTGGCCTGATCTACGTGGCAGGCGAACTGCACACCAACAAGCTGTTCGAACGAGGTCAAGGCGAAGCCGCCGCGACGACATCGGGCGACGATGCCTGGTTATCGACACTCCCTGTCGTTAGCGAAGCGGGTCTGTATCAATCGTCGGCCGATGTGCGTCTGAGTGCTCGAGATACCTGGAATCTCGATCTGACCGCCGACGGCAACGAAGATCCGATCTTTCATTTCTCACAAGACAAAAGCAAGAATCGTGAAATCCTGGCCAGTCTGCCGGGGATGTATTGGCACTTCCCGGTCACGCGGGCTAAGCCCGGTGCAACAGTCCTGGCACAACACGGTGACCAGCGAATGCACAATCAGTTCGGCCGCCATGTCTTGATGGCCATGCAGCGCTATGGGCCGGGCCGCACGGTGTTCATCGGATTCGATGCCACCTATCGCTGGCGTTATTTGCACGAACAATACTTCGACGGCTTCTGGGCTCGTCTGATTGATCGCGTTGGAAGGTCAAAGGTCCTCGGCGGCCGCTATCCGTTCACGCTGGCCACGGACAAGAACGTGTATCGCACCGGCGACCGCGTCACACTCCGAGTCCAATTGACAGGTCCGTCTGACGAAACGGCCTCGATTGGAACCTTGCAATGTGAAGTCGAAGTACCGGGCGGCGATCCGGTGTCGTACGACCTGGAACCGAATGCCGAGCAACCCGGCCTGTTGGAAACGTCGTTCACTGTCGACAAGGGTGGCGCGTACGTCATTCACGTCTCGTCGACGCAACTGGCCGAACGAGATGCCTCCGTCAGACCAGCGACGCTACCCTTCCGAGTTGAACCGCCGCGTCAGGAAACAGACAAGCCCGGGACCAACCGGCCTCTACTGGAAGACATTGCCAAAGCGTCGGGCGGACGTGTGTTCACTGTGGCTGAAGCGAAAGCGATTCCAGATGCTTTCCCGATCAAAGAAGTCGAACGACTGATTCAATACCGCGAAGAACTGTGGGATGCCCCGCTGGGCATGCTGTTGGTTGTCACTCTGCTGACCGTCGAATGGGTTATGAGGAAAATCTATCGATTGGCCTGACGTGGCGCCGAAATGTTGAAATCGGTTGCCTGCCCCTTGTTGCTGCTGCTTAACCGCACTGTGAATTGAGCGAAACGAAACTGCCAGGAAAACCAGAATGAGTGCCCCCAACGTCCCCGCCGCTGCACCTTCGCTCAGCGACTGTTGCCGCGAAGTCCAGGCGCGCCTGGCAGCCGTGCGGCGACGATTGCGCGGTCAACTGCTGATCGAAGCGATCGCGTGGGGCATCGGTGCCGCCGTACTGTTGACGGGGATCAGTCTGCTGATCGATCGCATGTTGCGTCCCGATCTGCTGGTCCGATTACTGCTGCTTGCACTGGGCGTGGGCGTACTCGCGTGGATCGCGCTTCGCCGCTTCCGCGATCCGCTCTTCTTGAGGTTGGACGACCTCGATCTGGCGGAACTGCTCGAACGTCGTCAGCAAGGGCTCGGTCAGCGTCTGACCACGGTCCTGCAATTACCCTCGCTGTTGGAACAGGACCCGTCTGCTTCTCCCTCGATGATTCACGCGGCCGTGCAGGACGATTTTGCCGCGTTGCAGTCGGTCGATTTGCAGTCCAGTTTCAACAGCGAGCGACGTCGTAACGCCCTTGTGTTGGTAACAGGATTCGTCGTCTTGACCTGTGGATTCTGTTTTGCCAATCCGGCAATGGCAGGACTCTGGGCGCGTCGCTGGTTGGGTGGTGCCAATGTTCGCTGGCCGCAGCAATCCTACCTCACCATCAGTGGGCTGGGCGACGCCGATCGACTGCGCGTGCCCAGCGGCGAAGCATCCATGATTCAAGTGGACGCCGCCACCCAGTTCACGCAACTCGAAGGCACAAATGCCTGGCTATTGACCGGCCGCGGCGTCCCACTGGTGGTGGAGTGCACTGCACAACCTACTTCCAATCAGCCAGACAACGTCGCCATCAAGCTGACGATGGCCGACGGCTCGCAACGACTCGGCAATTTCACGAAATTCTCATCGGGCCAATATCGTTACGAACTTCCGCCAATCACCAAACCAGCCGAAATGATGATCACGGGAGGCGATGACTGGTTTGGTCCAATCAAGATAGAACCGATCGATCGCCCTGCGGTCGAGAGCGTGACCCTGATCGCGCGCACTCCTGGCAAGTCTGAACCCGAAACATTTCGGGCCGATGATGCCGAGCATCAATTGCTCTTCCTGCCCACCACTCAACTGGAGATTCAGCTCACGAGTACACAATCGTTGACGAGTGCTCGTGTGGCACTCTCAGGCAATGACACCGTCAACGATCTGGAACCACTGGGTGACCGTACATATCGGATGACGTGGGAAGCCAAAGAGCCGGTGACGTTCGAGTTTCAATTGACCAGTGAATTCGGTGGTCTCGCTTCGAAACCACACTTCCTGACAATCGGCATCCTGAATGACCGTCCTCCACGCCTGACGTTGCGATCCTCTGGCGTCGGTCGCCGAGTGACCCCAGTCGCCCAAATCCCGCTCCACCTGCGCGTGATGGACGATTTCGGAGTCGCGAAGTTGGGGCTGGATCTTGAGGAAATCCGCATCGTCGAGCAAAAACCTGTCACGATCCCGCATCAGCCGTTGGCAGAAGATCTCGGACAGGCCGACGTCAAACTTCAGACCGACCTCGAACGCGAACCGGTTCTGGCGTTGGGGCAGTACAACCTGGTGCCAGGTTATTCAATACGTATTCGAGCGACCGCGTCCGATGCATGCGTCCTGGGCGTGCACTCGGCCGATTCGCGGTGGCTGTCGTTCCAGGTCGTCAGTGCAGACGAGTTGTTCTACGAAATCCTCACACGCCAACGCGAACAACGCGCTAAATTGGCGAAAGCGTTGGAAAGTGCCAAAACGCAACTTGATACAATTCGCAAGGCAACTACCAATGCCGAAGCCACACTGACGGTTCGAGTCCATCAGGCGCTAGCTCGTCAGGTGTGGCAAGTGGCGACGGCCCTCAACGGGACGCTGCAGGAAATGACTTTGAATGATTTGGGGAATCCGACCTCGCGACAACTGCTCGATAAATCAATCATCAAGCCGCTCTTGGAACTTCATGCGACACCGATGACGGATCTACGTACGAAACTGGAAGCATTTGCCGTCGGCCAGACACTTGACGAACTGCGGCGTGAAGAAGCGATCGCCGCACAGACGCAAACCGTCGAACAGATCCAGCGAATCCTCGATCAGATGTCTCAATGGGAAAGTTTTGTTGACGTTGTGAATCAATTGCGACACGTGATTTCGTCACAAGAAAAGATCCGCGACACAACAGAACAGACCGAAAAAGATCAAATCAAGGGAGTCTTCGATGATGAATGATCGTCATCACCCCTGCGCCGGCAATTCTTCCGACCTCAAACCCGAGGAGGCAAAATGAGCAACACATACCTGTGCACAGTGCCACACCGATTCCTGAGTGTTTCGGCCACGCTCATTGCGTTGACGTTTGATGCCAATGTCGTATTTGCTCAAGCTGCAGAACAACCTGCCGCCGTCCAGGCCGACGAATTCGACGACGCACCGCCGGCGAAGCAGGTGGACAAGAAAGAAGCTCCCGCCGAGAAAGCTCCAGCGGCGGAAAAGGCTCCTGCTCCGGGGGCGGAATCGTCCGACGTTGTCAAACCCGGTGTTGCGGTGGCAGCACCGGCGTCCGACAAAAATTCCAAACCCAAAGAAAACCTGAGTCAGCGAAAGCAGGGCGATGTTGGCAAGAACGAAGAACTCAGCTTTCTGCAGTCCAAGGTGACGGCACAAATGCTGGAACTGGAAGAACGCATGTTCCGGTTGTCGGAGGCACTGAAGTCGCTCGAACCTGAAAACGCGTCGCGTTTGCTGATCGGCTTGAAATACGCACGCGAAGAGTTGATCCAATTGCAGATGAAAGAAATTCAGACCGCCCTGACGGCCCAGAATTTCCGCGATGCCATCTCCGACCAGAAACAATTGCTGGCCAAACTTCAGCGACTCGAACAACTGCTGTTGTCGCCCGATCTCGATTTCCAATTGCAACTGGAACGGCTGCGATTGATGCGCGACCTCCTCAAACGACTCGACGGCGCGATCAAAGAAGAAGAACGTGAGAAGACCGCGACCGATGTGTCGGTCGATATGGAAAAACAACTCAAGGAAGTGCGCGAACGGATTGCCACCTTGAAAGAACTGATCGTCAGTCAGACCGCGCACGTGAATGCCACCGAACAATTGGTGCGACCCGCCGATGCTGACAAAGCCGCCAACGATGCGGACGGAAATCGCCAGGCTCAGGGTGATGAGAAGTCGGAAGACCAGGCGATCGACACTTTGTCAGAAGCTCAACAGAAGACACGTGAACAGGCCGAGAAGCTGGAAAAAGGTGCCGAAAAGATCGCGGACGCTGGGAAGAAGATGGATCAGGCGGTCAGCCAGTTGAACCAGCATCAACCAGCCGAAGCCCTGCCCAAACAGACCGAAGCCTTGCAGTCGCTGCAACAGGCGTTGAAGGATCTGGAGGCGGAAGAGAAGAAATTGGAAGCAGCGTTGGCGGAAGAAAAGTTCGCCGAAATGCGGAAAGATCAGGCCGGCAATCGCAAGACAACCGAAGCAATCAGCGAAATGGCTGTCCAATTGGGTGATTCCGGTGCGGCCTCGCGCGGCGAATTGATTCGTGCCTCAGGCAGCATGTCGAAGGCCGAATCCAGCTTCGGAGCGATGAACGCTGGTGACGCCGACTCAGCCCAGGGTGAAGCACTTGCCTCGCTGAAATACGCTCGCGAACAACTGAATGCCGAGGCCGAAAAGCTGCTGAATCGGTTACGCAACGAGATCAAGAAGCGCACGCTGGAAGGCATCATCCAGATGCTCGAAGGCCAGGTCACGATCCGCGAAAATACCGAACGGCTGGGACCAAAGGTCAAGGATGGCGCGCGTGCCATCGTCGCCGCGGTGACCGGCCTGTCGACGTCGGAAGGCAAACTGATGGCGATCGGAGAAGGGCTGACGGCACTGGTAGAAGAAACGGAATTCGGTATCGCGCTGCCCGCGGCACTGCGCAGCATTACGGATGGCATGAACGAGGTGAAAGAACGATTGGCCGCTGTCGACGCCTCGGAAGAAGTGGTCGGGGCAGAGCGGCAAATCGAAGAAGACCTTCAAGCGCTGCTCGACGCGATGAAACAACTGCCTTCGCAAAGCGATGGCGAGGCGCGCAAAGGTGCCGGCAATGCCGGGGCGCGCGAGCGACAACTGAATCGCCTGATCGCCGAACTGAAGATGGTTCGCATGCTGCAGACTCGAGTCCAGCGCGATACCAAAGATGTCGACGGCAAACGCCCAGCCGACGTCAAAGAGCTAACGACGCAGATCAAACGCAAAATTGAATCGTTACAGGACCGGCAAGAAGACGTGCACGACGTCACGGAACGGATCGCCTTTGAACGAGCCCAGGAATTGCCACAGCAATAAAGTCGGGCTGATGGCAGCGACTGCATCAAACTGAATCATTCGCCTACAGGTGGCATCAACACACTCAACACGAAATGAAAGATCACATGGCAACTTTCAATCGTCTAATTTACGCAACGGCCATCGCCGTGTTCGCGCACTCAAATCTGTTTGCTCAGGATGACCTTAGCGGTAGCCCGCTGGAAGACGTCGTCCACGAGATGAAGGCGGCGGGCGATCATCTGGCCAAAAAGGTTACCGACAAGCCGACTCAGAAATCGCAGGAAGACGCCGTCGCGAAACTTGACGCGCTCATTGCGGAACTCGAAAAAGAACGCCAGCAGATGGGGCAGGGAGCCAATCCCAATCCGACCCGCCCAGCGATGGCATCGAGCGTCCGCAATGGTCCGGGCGGCATGGGTGATCTGCATGGAGCGCGCATGCAGGGTGATCGCTGGGGTGAACTGCCTCCACATGAACGTGATCGCATTCTGCAGTCGCTGACCGAAGGTTTCCCGCCGCACTATCAGGCTGTTCTGGAAGCCTATTACAAACGGCTGGCGGTGGAAAAACGCGGTGAAGATCCCGATGCGGCAGCGCCAGTCAAGTCCGACGCAATCCCGAAAGCCACAGCGCCAGCGAAGACCGATCCCAAGGCCAAGCCGGCGACCAAACCAAACTCTGCGAAGAACGGCACCGCGGCCAGTCCTTCGGGTACCGTCAGAAAGCCCGCGAAGTAATCGGGCAACGATCTTCGAATCCAACTGACGCAGCGCGCTTTTATTGGAATGACTGAGATGAGCGTTCTGATGCCGCCATTGAGCCGAATAGCAGTCCGTTTACGGTTGATAGGGTTACTCACGGTTGTGATCCCACTTGCCGCACTGACCACTGCCTCAGCTCAAAACGTGATCGTCGTGGGGGCTCCTGGCGGTGGCGCCGTCGTCGTCTCGGAAGGCCCGCCATCTGGCAATCCAGGGACAGCTCAAACGGCCAACCCCGGTGGCAATCCTGCCGCCGCAGCCGGGCCGGCGGGCGCACCATCCATCTCTGTCACGACGATTGAAGATAAGCAGTATCAGGCGAAAGACGCCGAATTTAAAGAAGGTAAGTTGACCGTCAAATCGGAGCCACCTCAATCGGTCGCGATGGAAGAATTGCAACGAGTCACCCTGCAACACGAATTTAAACTCGCTGCCGAATGGATCGGTCAGAAAGATCGAGATCTGGTGCAGGTTGGTGCGGCCGAAGGCGGTAACGGAATTCGCGATGTGCAGGTACGGCTGACAGGGCTGGGGGCTCGCGGCATCAAGCAAGTTGCCGTCGTCGCAAAACCGCAGTTTCGGGCGTGGCGTTTGGATCTGAATCAGTCGCCGCACTGGAAAGTCGCGATTGAGCGAATTGGACAGGCCTCGACCGGCGAAATCTATTTCGAACCGCCGACACGCGATCTGTTCGAGACAGAACTCGAAATCACGATTACCTATGACGACAACAGCAACGCCAGATCGACTCTGAAAGCAACGACGCACACGAGCGATCAAAAGGATCCGGCGTTTCCCGCGGAAAGTCTGGTCACAAAGTCCAATCGGCTGGCATCGGTGTATGGCAAAGGCGGCGATCTGTTTAACGGACGACTCACCGGCGGCACGGCAGAACAGTTCACACTCGAGACCACGTGGGCTCCAAAACTCGAAGTGCCGTTTGCGAACCTGCGCGGCATCTTCTTCGACGGCAGCAAACCCGAAGTCAAAACCAAGTTCGATCAACAATTGGCGAAACCCGGCGTCGACGATTTTGTCCTGGTCTTGTCCAAGGACGGGGGTATCGCGGAGATCACCGGCCGCATTCAGGGACTGATCGATGGCAACTTGAAGATCCTGTACGAGGGACAGCAACGGTCAATTAAACTCGAACGCGTGCAGGCGATCGTGCTGGCCGAACATCCTGAGACCAAAGGATTCAAAGGTCCGTTCCAGATTTATCGTATGGCCAGCGGCGACTTGTTCTCTGGAGCTCTGGTCGCGCTCGACGAGAAAATGGCCAAGCTGAAAGCTGCCTGGGGCGGAGACGTGTCTGTACCCCGCGAAGCCATTATCGAGATGACTGGCCGCAACACGCGAATGGTCAATGTCTCGGAATTGATACCGTCATCGATCGAACAGACTCCCTATTTCGATCGCAAGATGGTGTTCGTGAAAGACAGGGCCTGGAACGATCGACCGCTGAAGGTCGACGGCAAAACCTATTCGCGTGGTCTGGCCGTTCATTCGCGCTGTTTTCTTACCTACGACCTGAGCGGTGAATACGGCACCTTTCGAGCGACGGTTGGGTTCGATGATGAAGCGGGCAATCGTGGCCGCGTTGTCTGTCGTGTCGTGGCAGACGACAAGGAACTGTTCGCCAATCCCGACTTCCGCGCAACTGACAAACCCGTCGTCGTACAGGTTTCGGTCAAAGGAGCCAAACAATTACGGCTGGAAGTCGATTTCGGTGAAGACGAAGATATTGGCGATCGCGTGATCTGGGCCAATGCTCGACTGTTCCGTGAATAAACGTGTTCGGCGAATGAAGGACGACGACGTGGCAGAATTCGACAGAACACGATTCCAATCGGGACGAGCGGCGAGCGAGCCATCGGCCTTGTGCCCAACAGCGCTGTACCTCCCAGTCTCCAGCGTCGCACTCCGGCTGTTGACGCCTTTCGCGATCCTGTGCTTAACATCGGCGACGACCTGCGTCCGCGCGGCCGATGCACCGCAGCTCGCGATCTATGTCATGAATGCGGATGGAGGCGATTTACTCAAGTTGATTCAAGCTCCTGGCAAGAAATGGCACTCGTCGCCAACGTGGTCGACCGACGGCAAACGAGTCGCTTTTCACGCATATCCGAATGAAGCAACCACTCCCGACAGCCACGTCTTTGTCGTGAATGACGACGGCACGAACTTGCAGGATCTGGGATTTGGCTGCTATCCGGCCTGGTCGCCCGATAACAAGCAACTGTTGTTCTGCATGGCCGATCAAAATACCGAGAAGGCGAATGCCGGGGTCTGGATCATGAACGCCGATGGCAAAGGTCGCCAATGGCTGTTCGCCGGAACGTCGCCGGTCTTCGCTCCGGATGGCAGTCGCATTCTGTTTGTCAGCGCGCATGAAGGGAACCAGTCAATCTACGTCTACGACATGATCGAAGGGATTCAGAAGAAGATCCTGCAAGAGGCGTATCAAAGACGACCCGGCAGTGCCCGCTGGTCGCCCGATAGCAAAAAGGTGGCGTTCGTCGATGAACGAAACGGCAAAGCCGAATTGATCATCATCGACGCCGCAGGTTCAGAGAAAGAACAGACAATGCGTCATCGCGGTTTGATCGGTGGACCGATTGCCTGGGCACCGAATCAACGCATCCTGCTCTGGTCCAGGGAAAATCAGCCGACCGATCCGCAGCGGTTGCATTCGATCCCGCCCGAGGGTGACGATGCACCCGTGATCTTGTCCAATCAGGACGTCGGAACGCTCAACTTCGAACCCGACTGGTCACCCGATCGCCAGCGGATCGTGTTCGTGAGCGATCGCAATAAGTAGCTACTGAGCAGATGGTGATTGTCATGAAGTTCAGGTTATCGACGATGACACAAAGAGACTCGATGAGCCACTGCGGGTGGCTCGGTTCGCTCTGTCTGCTTTCCGGACTTGTCGTGGCTGGACTCGCGTCGGCGGCTGACGAGGGGAACCTGGAAGTCCACGAATGGTCCGTCTGGTTCGGCGAGCCGCAAGGCAAGCAATTTAATGCGTCGGCCGACTTTCCCACGGCAATGCCAGGACTGGTTGATTCTGAGCGCAGCCGCCGCCGTGATACCGACAAGCCAAAACCAACCCCCGTCAGTCTGATGACGCTGCACGGAACTCCGCCCGAAGTCGTCGACATCGATTTGCGCGTCAACGCAGGCCGACCGATCTCGCAGTGGCCGCGATCGGAAGGGAAGTCGAACCGCCTCAGGTGGCTCGACCTGACTGTCACAAAGGAGTTATCCAACCCGGAACAATTGGCTTACATCCCGGACACGCACTGGTTCAACCAGGCACGCAAGCTGGATGGCCTGTACATCCAGCTGAAGAAAGGCGGACGAGCGGAACGGTTCCTGGCCTACGATCTGGAATTGAATGCCTCGCTAAACGTTCGTTTGGACGGCGGCCCAGATCAATACAAAGTCGCCAATCTTGGTAAACACGCACTGCATGATGTCTTCCTGATTGTTCCCGGCCCTGACGGCCCACGCGTTGGCTGGATGGATACTGTCACAGCGTCTGCCGGTGGTGCCGCTGCGGGTTCGGGTGGCGCAAATCCATCATCAGCCCCGGCGGGCCAGCCGCAGGCAGGGATTCAGGCCGCGCGTGTTATCGTGAATGGCGTTGCCGTTCAAGTCGCCGTTGCGGCTCCAGTCGCCAATCCCGGCGCGGCCCCCGCGGCTGCCGCTCCCGCATCAGCAAACGCTCCGCCCGCGAATGCCGCCGCAAAGCCGGGCGACAGCAAAGAAACGGTCACCGATATTCCGCTCTCAGAACCGCTAAAGCCAGACAGCGATGAATTCCGGCAGAAGACCACCGACGAACTGCGTCGAAGACTGTCGATGACAGGACTGAAACCGGCCGAGATCGATCTGCTCGTCTCGATGTATGCTCCCTTCTTTTTCTCGACTGACGAAATTCACATGGTGTATCGACTCTCGTCTGAAGGGATCGACGAACTGACACCGCTGACGGTCGAACCCGAAACCGCCAAGGTCAAACGAGTCGCCCTGGTCATGGCGCGGAAGATCGATCCAAGTCTGCGTGAAGACGTCCAGAAGCTGATCCAGGAACTGGCCGACACGAGCTACAAAAAACGCGAGCAAGCCGAAAAACGCCTGATCGAGCTTGGCAGCCTCGCCACCGCCAATCTGAAAGAGGCGTTGAAGACCAAAGACCTCGAAGTTGTAATGCGCGCCGAACGCATCCTGCTGAACCAGAAAGAACAGCTAGGCAACGACACTCCCGCCGAGCAATAATCGGGAAGAGCACTTTTTACAGACCGTGCAGCGATTTTGGGGAGGATTGCTGTGTTTACACGCAGTCCAAGAGCACAGTACTGCCTGTTTATCGTGGCAATGATTGTCGCCCTCACGTGTTGCGGAGCTTGGTTCACATTGGTGAAACAGACTTTGATTGAATTAAAGTCCGGGCGAGAGCGGACTCAAATCTTGGTGTTCGACGTGTGCGTCACTGATCAGATTCGTGAAACGCCAATCAGCAAACTCATGAATCTGTAACACGATGGAGCCGCTCAATGGCGGGTGAGTTCCTGGTGTCAACCTGCCAGGCGATGTTGGAAATGTTACCGTCATGGTGAATCTGCATTGATGCTCCGTGAAGCTGCGATGCTCGGCGACCTGGTTGAGATGCCGTCGGATGAACGGAAACAAATCGTTGGCGGCTTGATGGATTTACTGCAGAAAGAAGACTTCCGCGGCGCGAAAATTCTTTTGGAATCGTGGGGACGCCGCATACACCCCAGCGAAGTTTCAATTGATCGTCAGAACGACTAGTTTGAAGGACAGTGGCGAATTCTCGGCGACAATGAGCTGATCTGCTTCAACTGAGCGACACAAGTCTTTCGTCAGTGAAATTGCTTCGGGGGGCTGAGCGAGCCAGTGAGACACTTCTCCGAGCGATTTCGGTCCACGGACGTACTCTTCTGTCCCATCAGACGTATCCAGTTTCTTCTCCAGAATGCATCGTATCCTTGCCTGTTTGGGCCTGGGATCCAGAACCAACAAACGCTCGCGATCTCAACCCTCTGGTGGCGAATCTTCTTCCCGCAATCCATGCAACGATCTCTGAAACAACCATTCCCTCAGGCCGAACATAACCATCATGGCCGGTGCCATTCCGATCACCCACCACGGCATGGCTGTCGATTGCCCAAAGCTATCGATCGTGCCCTCGAGCCGAACCTGAATCGTCGTGATCACCAGTGCATAGACAATCGAAACAGCGAGCAGAAAGTATTGAATCCCATCATAGGCCGAGATTCGATCGCGCTGACGCCACAGCGATTGACCAATCCAATTCAAAGCCACAAAGCTGGCCACGCAAATCAAGGCAGAAGCCAGATCTGACGGAATCAAACTGATACCCGCAATCAGCATCCAGGCAGAGCAGCCAAATTGACCTCCCAGCCAACCTCCGCGATTCCATTGAAATGTACTCGTGGGGCGCGCCAACGCCTCCTCTACCGAGCCGCAAGTCACACCTGACGGCATTGAAACGGTCTCCAATCGAGTCTCCATCGCAGGTAGTTCCCAACGTCAACAAAGCGACTTTGCGGAAGCGAATCAAGCCCAGTTGAACACCAGAAAAAAAACACGATGACCACGAACGGGAGTCGCTTGACGCATCTGCGTGGCCCTGATACGTTCCGCTCACGCCAGCCAATTTGGAAATCTGAGAAAAAGACTTCGAGTTTTCAGTCTCCGATTGTCGATTGTACCGACGGAAGTCTCAACACGGGGGATTAGCTCAGTTGGGAGAGCGCTTGCATGGCATGCAAGAGGTCAGCGGTTCAAACCCGCTATCCTCCACTCTTCAAAAAAGGCCCTGAACCATATTGGTCAGGGCTTTTTTCGTTTTGAGGGTACGGCAAGTCTTTGAATCTCGGAGCGAAGTTGACAACGATTCCCGTGGCAAGTCAACTCCACTCCGATGGACATCAGTTAGCCGCCAGCCAATAAATGACTGTCGGCAGTATCTGCCGCACGCGTCGGGACTGCCCCTTCATCGTCAACTCACTTTCTGTTCTTGCAGTGAGAAGGTTGATATTTCGTAATCGACTTTTGACAATCGCAGACACCCGCTCCGCTCGACGCGCAACACAAATAAGCCAGCGGCGCGGTATCGGGAGATGAGCGTGATCGCGCTATTTCGCGCGAATCGTGCAGAGTCTCATGTCAATCTCGTCAGCCATCAGTTTTGTCTGCAACCTTGGTGACTCCACTCGGTTTGAGAATGGTCGGGACGCATCATCTTGATGCGATCTGAAATCCGGCGAATCACCAGTTAGCCTGGTGACTTCTTCAGCTCTCATACTCCGGGAGAATTAATGATCTCTTATCAGCCGAAGGTGCGCGCTCACGTTGGGAGAATGGATCCGAACCGATCCCGTTCGTGTCCGTCGCTCGATCGAATGGGGCAGCGTTGGTCTCGATCAGGACATGCGGTCGTCGTGTCTGTTTTCGAATTATTGATGCTGACACTTGGCTGTGGTCTGATGATGATCAGCACGCAATTCATCGTGAAACATCAATCGGAGACGTCGAATTTCCGCCGCCCTGTCGTGCCAATCGTTGCGGTTTGGGCGACCTGCGATAACGGTCAGTTATTGATGCGGCGTGGTCCTCGCGAGATCGTTTCATTGGATCTTAAGACTCGTCGCATCAAATCGATCTATCATCAGGCGCATCAACCCATTCTCAGCGCGACTGTCACCGAAGACGCCCGTTCACAATTAATCGTTTTCGAAGGTTCTGAGTTGGTGTTCATACGAAATGGAGACTTCACCGTCCTGGAACCCAGTTCGAATACTCCAACGATGGAGTCGGTGCTATCCCCAGATGGAAGAATTGCGATCTTGATTTGCGACCGCACATCGGCTCAATGTTGGGATCTTTCGAATGAAGATCCGATCGAATTCCGCTTTCCGCTTGACGAACCAGTGGCGAGGTTGGGACTGAATTGGTCAGGAGATACACTTGCAGCATCGACGGATTCTGGTGACCTGCGCCTTTATGACGTCAAAACCGGCGTCCGACTACGGACGCTGTCGGGGGATCGGCCCATCTCGGCCGACCCGATCTTTTCTCATGATGGGAAGTGGTTAGTCATCGGTCGGGATCAGTCGATCGAGCTATATGACATCCGACTCAACAAAGTTATGTGGACGCTGGCGACGCCGCAAAGTCAGAACATCCGATATCTGGCGATGTCCTCTGACGGAGATTGGATTGCTGCGAGTGGAGTAGAGTTCGGGATCCAGATCATAGATCGATCAACTGGGACCCCACGGTTTCAGTTCTCACCTGACTCCGGATTAGACCGGATCGCCTTTGCACCAACGAATGACCGGTTGTATTCAGGTGGTGCTGCTGGATCGATCCGAGTCTGGTCTCTCGTCACTGGACACGAAATCGAGCAGTTCGAACTGAATTCACAACTGGAATGACAGCGCTCGACGATCTTCAAGCATGCCCGCATGTTAGGGCCGATTGCCTCAGTGGTAACCTGCGGTTCTGGCCGGTCTGGCACGCATCCTCTACTCGAATTGACTTTTCGCGGTCAGTCACTCCTGCTAGTTACCCGATAACGGCAAACGGGGCGCACCTTATATTCAGTTGCTCGCGGCGTTGATTTGGCCGGCGCCCAGTAGCTTCAAGTTCAACGAGCCGCCGCCGAATAGCAATTCATCGAGTGCCAAATCGACGTCTGTTCCGTTGATCTCGGAATCGCCGTTGCGTTCGATGTGAAACTGAATGATCCGCCGCAACAGTTCTTTGATGAAGGCGGCACTGACGCCTTGTGTTCTGCGGACGATTTCCGACAGGACTTCGGCAGGTAAACGGGTCTCTTTGGCGTAAAGCGTCACCAGCTTTTCGCGACCGCTCTCATCTGGCAGTGGAAACTCGATGGCCTGGTCGACACGGCCGGGACGCGATGCCAATGCGGCCTCGAGAGTTTCGGGGCGGTTGGTCGTGAGGATGAACAAGATGTCCACATCTTCCTTCAAGCCGTCCATTTCGTTCAACAATTTGTTGAGCAGCACTTCTTCGCATGCGCTGTCCATATCGCGTCGGTCCCTCGCGATCAAATCGACATCTTCCAGGACCACGATGCTCGGTTGCAGCAGGCGAGCGAGAGTCATGTATTCGGTCAGTAACGCGACTTGTTCGGCTGAAACGAGCAATGTCGTGTGTCCTTCCAACGCTCGGGCAAGGTAGTGGATCGTGTGTGTTTTTCCGGTGCCGGGAGGCCCGTAAAACAACAGCCCTTTCTTGGTCGCTTGATGGAATTGAGATAGCCGTTCGCGCTGTTTGACGAACTGGATTACGTTTCTTTCGAGCAGGTTCAGAGTGGATGCCGGCAAAATGACCTGATCACGCTCGACCGTCCGCAGCTTGTGAACAGTGATTCCAGACGATTGTCCTGAGTACGAATGTTCTGACATTTCCAGCGAAAGAATCTTCCCCCGATACGATTCCCCCTTGAGGATCGACTTTTCGAGATGTTTGAAAAACTCCTGGACGACCTGAGTTCCCCCGGCCGAGTTGGGAGTTCCCAACTGAAACTGCATCCCCGTCACGCGTCCATAATGTCCAATCGGTGAAAGGAGCACCGCGAATCGAATTCCATTTTGCTCGAGCAGCCAGATTCCATTTTTCAGCACCCGAATCGGTTCGTCCTCACCGATATCGATCTCTTCATATTCAGGGGGAACGGAGACGGCTGGATAGTGTTCGCTTTCGATGATGCAGTCTGACAAACGAAGTCCTTCATGCGAGTATTCGCGCCGGACACCGCAGAAATGCAGAATGTGAGACTGGGCACTGAACAGTTGGTCGATCGCGCGCTGTAGATCAGCTCTGACGCGGAATGGAAATTGACGTTCGGAAATTGTGATATCCGCAATCGGCGTGGGATAAAAATGGGCGACCACCAGCGACGCAATGGGCGTGTGCGTTTGCGTCTGGCGTTGCGTCCTTTTCACGCGTTGTCGCGCGAACCAAAAGGCCGCTCCACCGCCGACCAACACTCCAACCAGTAGCCAGCCGAGATACTCCATGTGTCGCCCTTCGTGAAATCGGAAGTCCCGCAGAACGCTTTTCCTCGATTCCGTTCGACACTCAACCACGCTAAAGGTTCGCCCAGGGAATAGAAAGAGAACAAAAGAATCACATCACGTGCGACGTGAGAAGAGCGGGCGCACGGGCAACAACAACCGCAATCCGACGTTCACTGATTGTCGTCGAACTGCGGCATCTTCGTCTTTTGTTGAACTCGGTTGTTCTGAACGTTGAAATCCTTGAATTAACCGGAGAGCAATTGATGAACGAGAGAGAGGATTTTTTGGCAAACGATCGCAACCTCGCCTGGGATTGCGACATTGTCCGCTGGGTCGGCGGTGACCGGGCGCACGAATCCGGCCGGAAACGGCGTACGCTGGCAAACTGCTGATGCTGATTGTCACTTCATCCGGAGTGATGTGGTAAAGGTAATGCCGCAGAGAACTGAGCAGGCGCACAAGCCGAAATGAGTTCCGCGCGATCGACTGAAATTGTGTCAGTGTCGACGGCCATTGCGATTGGATCAAAAATTACTCGAAATGACTCGTGCGAATTCCATTCTCCCTCAGGGCCTTGAAGAAACGAATGGAGAAGCACCGGGGTAGCGATTTGTAATGTTTTGCAGGTCGGTAGGTGTCGTGTGCGAAAGAGGTTGATTTCGTCGTCGGAAGTGAACAAAGGCAGAATCAGGAACTGCGGATGGCTGAAAAATACGACTCCTGTCGCCTGCTCGACAAGCAAAGCAAACAATGGAAATGGAACGCGAACGCTTGCCACGGTTGCCTCCGACTTCGCCCTGGTCTTTACTTTGGGTCACTACCAGTTAACTCGGGTCGATCCCAAGGCAACTGCTGAGCCAAATATGGCACACCAAGGCTCAGATTGAGCGTCCCATCGGAGCAGCAAGATTCCGATTAACCCCAACGAGTACAGGCAACGGAGTTTATGGGAGCCTGGAAATCAAGCACGCGGCGATGTCGGTATTTCAACTGCGATTGCCGCCATGCGAAATGCAAGAGCACCCACCGTCACCCATCGGACAACCGTTACCACCCGATCTGAAAACTCGCGTGAGCGAGTTCCATGGGTGTGACGATTCCGTGTCGAGGTGACCAATTGGCGAGCAACCTGTTGGCATTCCGTCCTAATACGATGCGTGAACGAATTCGTTTCCTGCACCGGGCCGCAGGCACTGCTATTCAGTGGAGGCACTCGTCTCCACCGACCCAATGACAATTGCTATCGCTGATAGATGGGTAGCAACTGGTATGGAGGGGTCAGGGCGAGGATCGCCAGTGATGTCGTATACGACGAGCCGAATTTTCGTTCGCTGGAGACTTCTGCTGGCCACGAGCCGTCTTTGGCTTGTTCGACAAGCAGGCCGCGTGTGATTTGGGGAAAGATCTTGTTCCAGGGTTCCCCGCCGACTTGGGCCATGGCCTGGCTGCTGTAGTACGTTGACAGGTAATAATAGCCTGTCTGCCATTGGCGGGGATATTCGCGTGAGGTGAACCATTTCACTCCGACTGCCACCGACTCTTTGTCTTGTCGTCCGCCCAGGATCAGAGTCAGCATGGCCGAGGCGGTATTGGCCAGTGTGATTTGCGTCGGCGCGGCCGCGTCGGGTGTCGCGGGGCGATAGCGGAAGACGCCGGGTTCGTGATTCTTCGGATCTTTCTCATAACACCGCTCGACGAAATCGAGTCCTTCGTCGAAATATAGCTTGGGGACATTGAACTCGGCATTGCGTGCCGATCGCAGAAACATCAAGGCCCAGCCCGTGACGGACATATCTGACGACGCATCGGGACCGTCGGGAAATCCATATCTCCAACCGCCGATATCGGTTGGCGCCTGTTTCTTGCGTGTCTGGATCTCTCGGTGGTAGATCAACGCGCGGTTGATAGCCGATTCGATCTTGCGCGAACGCTCGCCGGAAGTCATCCCGTAGACCTCGCCCAACATCAGTCCAGCGATCGCGTGATTGTAGGTCGATGTCTGGCCGGGCAGCATGTGCGCGGCGGGAGGTTCGACCGGCAGCAGTGAGAATTCTCCGTGCCGGCGCTGGGTCGCCAGGACAAAATCGATCGCCTTCGACAGCCTTGCACCATAGCGTCCGTGTTCGGGGATATGTCCGCGCGAGAGAAATGACATCACCGCTAGAGACGTTACGGCTGGTTGAATGGAATCCTCACTGGGAAATCGACCATCGTCCTGTTGTTGACTCGCGAGCCACTCCAAGCCGCGATCGATCGACGTTTCGACCCTTGTCCATTCGCTCGGTGGCAATGCCGCGCTGAGGTTCGATGATTTTGCAATCAGCGGCTTTTGTGTCTCCTGAGCGTCAACGACTGAGGCAATCAGTGACATGATCGCGATCACGAACCAGGCGCAGAGGCGAATCGACAGTGCCAACGAACTTCGACAGCGGGTATTCGATATGACTCGATTTGAACGACTCATTGAACATCCTCTCGGCCGCTGTTCGTCAGTTTGCGGATCTGTTCCTGATACTGTTCGATCGCTTTGCGATACTCTTCCGGCAGCGATCGTCCGCCCACCTGCCACAACCCGTCGTCCAGTGTCGAAAGCAGCTTATTCCACTGCTCGTCCGGAATTCGTTCGCCGCGGGCGACGGCTTTCAGGATCTCTTTCTTCCGTTCGAATTCGGCGACCATCTTCCAGCGATTTTCGGGATTCGGCTCTTTCCGCATCTGATCGAGAAGTCGATGCAAATCTTTCGTCAACAGTTCCACCCGTTGGAGGTCGGCCATCGCTTCGGCGGGATCATTGCCGGTCTCCTTGAGCAACGCTAGTGTCTTCTCGAGGTCCTCTTTCATCGGATGCCATAGCTTGTTGGGGTCCATTCCCTGCTGCAACTGGTCGAACTTTTCCTGCAGTTCCCTGGCCGCCAGTTCGAGCTTTTTCAGTTCGTCAGGATCGGCGGACGGATCTTTCTTTCGGTCTTTCAATGCCTCGATCGCTTTGGCGAGTTCGGCGCTGGTCCGGCGCACCTGTTCCTGCTGCTGACGTTCCTCTTCCGTCGGTTCTGCCGCATTCGGTTCGGATTCGGGCTTGTCTGAGTTGCCGAGATTCTGTTCCTCCTTCCGTTCTTTTTGTTCTTCTCTCACTCGGGCTCGCGCCTCTTCTTCCATCGCCCCCAATTGGCTGCCGCCTTCCTCTTGCCACGTCAGACTATCGGCAATCACCCGAAGATTGCGCGGGCGATCGGGAATGCCAAGTTGCGCGTCAATATTGGGCTCTCGTTCGAGTTGCGTCAGGAACTCGTCCAGCTTGGGATCTTCCAGATCGGCAACGGTCGGATTGGGGACCTTCATTTCGTCCAGGTCGGTCACGATGGCGCGGCGCATCCGGTCGAATAACTCTTCGGCTTCAGTGAAGTTGTCACTCGCCTGCTTCAGCAGTTTTTCGGCCGCCACAAGCCGATTTTCGGATAGGGCAAACTCGGCCCCGGTTTGTTCAAATGTGATCTCTTCCATCAGTTGCTGCAGTTCACGGATCCGGGCGACGATTGGTTCGGGGATTGACCTTTCAGCCAACTGCTGGAACTGAGCGGACAGTTCCGTTTCGATCCCGAGCAAATCGACGCGTAATAGTTCTGTCGCGATGGCGACGCGATGTTGATCGACTTCAGTCAGGCCGTGAAAGCGTTTCTCATGGACGTGATCAGCCGTTTGTCTCCACATGTTGGCTTGATCCGCGACCGTCCGGCTTTCAAGTAAGCGCCCGCTCACGTAGGTCGTGACTTCGGTCTCTTTCGAATTCTCGAAACTGAGCTGTTCCAGCTTGGCGTCGAGCTCGACGAACAATTGAGTCAACTGGCGTGACTTGGGTCGAAGATCGACATTCGAGGTGGGTTCGCGAATCTGACGTCGAGCTTCCAGTGAAATGGCGCGCGATGTCTCGGCGATTTCCCGCGACAGCGCGATGACTCTGGCCGATGTCGGATGTGTTGCTTCCAGGACCAGCGGGAATTGTTTATCCATACGCTCGCTCAATTCGGCTGCATCTTTGGCGAGTTGTGTGGATGCCTGCATGCGCAATTCGACGGCCAGATTCCACAAGTCGCCGCGCTGATCTTCGTCCGCAGCCTGCCAGCCACTCAATTCATTGGATGTCTCTTGTTGCCGTTTGGCAAGTTCTGACAGCTGATCGCGTAGAGACGAGCGACGGCGTTTGACAAGGTCGAAATACCGAGCCAGCAGGCGCGGGTCGTCGCCGAGAATGCGGCCGAATTCGGCCAGCATTTCGCGGCGCATCGTGAGCACTTCGGCATAGCGATCCAGGTATTCCTGATCGACTTCGATGACAGCCATCGCGCGGTCCAGGGGATTCTGGTTCTGCCGCGCCTCGCGCATCAGTTGCTGCATTTTTTCGACATAAACCTCGTACATTTTGACGCCGTCTTTCAGCGCCTCGGCCAGTTGCAGATCGCGCGCGACGCGGTCGTATCGCGTCAGCAATGCAGCCAACAATTCACGAGCACGGACAATCTTTTGCAGGGCGCCGCGCGAGTGGCCACTCGACGCCGACACCGGTTCACGGATGGCGATAAACACCTTTTCGCGAGCAGGCGTGACGTGGCTGCGACCGATGTCCAACATCTGCAAGCCGACAAAGGCAAACTGCTCATCACGGGTGTCTTTGCGCAATGACGAAATCTTGCTTTCGACTTTACCCAGGTGCGTATCCAGTTTCTTGTAATGCGCACTCTGGTCGTCGTCGGGGATCTCACGATTCACGACTTGCGTCAGCCCCGTTTCGGCTTCGGCCAACATGCCATCGATCTCGACAACGCGATCACGCACGTTGCTGGTCTCGGTCTTGCGAGTTTCACGTGCTGCAGCGAGAGCCGACAGGCGTTCCTTGATCTTCAGAATGCGACGATTCGTTTCCGCGTTTTGACCACTTTCAGACTGCTGAGGCGAGAGCGACCGCATTCGAGGCGGAGGCGGCAATTCTTCAGACTTGCCTGCCTTCTTGCTTTGCACTCTGGCAGGTTGACCAGCGTTGGAATTGATCGGATCAGGGGACTTGGAGGTCTTGGGGTCGTTGCCTTCTTTCGGTTCGTTGCCTTCAGTGCTGGCGGGTGCATCGTCAGCCTGCGAGCTCTCGGAGCCAGGCGTTGAATCGCCTTGCGAGTGTTCGGAGTCGCTCGCATCGATCGGCTGGGGTTGTGGCGTCCTGGCGGTATCGCCAGGTGCCTTCTGCCTATCAGCGGCCGAGTCGGCCAGTTTCGGTTTCGCCCGTGATTTGGTCGGTCGCTCCGCAGTCTGTTTATCGTCACTCAGCGAACCGTCGGTTGGCTCAACACCTTGCGGTTCGTCAGTGGAGACTTCGGTTTTGGACGCCTCGACATCTTCCTTCGAGTTCGACGCTTTCTTCGCGGAATTTTGCGCCTTCGAATTGCCGTTTGGAGACTTCCGCTTCGAGGTATCGCCCGCCTCCTTATCCGCCTGATCCGTTGAAGTGACAGCCGGGTCGGCTGGCGCGTTCGCTACAATATCACCACCGTCATTAACAGGTCTCTTCCGAGGCTTTGCAGGAGGCCGATTGTCCGTGTTTTTCGAAGGCTGTTGATTGGGATCTTCGCCATGGTCGGCAACATCGCTTTCTGATTCTGGTGGATTGCCTTCGGCTTTGGTTGGGTCATCACTTGTTGCGGAATCGGCATCTCCTTTGGAATCCTTGGCCGTTTTCGTGATCAATTTACGGCCCGGGTTGATAGGCATCTTTTCAGGCGACTTTGGTGCACGGTCTGATGGATTAGTACTGGTAGCATCATTCGCAAATCCCTGTTCCGCGTCATTCGGCGAATCATCCGATCGAGACGCGTCGCGCGCAGCATCCTTATCGGAATCTCTGTCAGAATGTTTCGCAAGGTTGCTGCTCGCGGCCTTGCTGGCCTCGTCGGTCTGTCGATTTGCAGTTTCCTTTGATGAGGGATCGGCCTCTACCTCGCGCGAAGTCGATTTCTCGTTTGCGTCGGCATTCGCAGACTCGGTTCCGGTGGGCTGTGTCTCACGTGGGGATGTCGTTGTCCGTTCGTCAGCGACCGTTCGGTTGTCTGTGACTCGAACAGCGTAACTGACTTGAGTGCCCGGCTTCAGATCGAGCTGCTTCAGGTCGAGTTGCGTTGTTCCGATGATCTGCTTGGCGAGTCGCTGATCATCCAGAGGAATTGGCAGTACCTTCAGGACCGGCGCCGGCTTCCCATCTTCCGCAGCGGACTCGTCATAGACCACCAGTTCGGCCTTCGTGATGCCATGGTCGTCGTGGGCTTCAAATTTGATGTCGACTACGTCATCGGCAGCCACCGACATCTCGTCTGTCGGTGTCAGAACACGCGCGACCGGAGCACTATCGCCGATTACCTGAATGCGACAGACCGTTCGATCTTCATTTGTCAGCCCGTGCGAATTCCACAACTGAGGGCTGATCGAAAGATTTTCGTTCAACTGCGTGACGAACCGGTACCATCCCTCTGAATCTGCAGTCACCGAATAGATCTGTGGAGTTGCCGACGATTTTTCCGCCGCATTGACTTCGGGCGTGACGGTCAGCTCCAGTCGCTGCAGCGCCGCTTTCGGGCGCATCTGCAATTGCAGTAATGACCCCTGCATGACCTTCAATCGGCCCGGGATGATCGTCTTTTCGACGTTTGGGCGATTCAGGTAGGCCGGCGCAATGATAGTGAATCGCACTTCGGCCAGCATGGGATAGTCGACGACAGTGACTGAGTACCATTCGGTCTGCCCGTCGCCGGCTCGCACGCGGTATCGAAACGACTCGTCCGCCTGCGTGCGGTGGACGAATCGGTTTGCGACTTTCTTGTCGACGGACAGTTCAGTTGCCTCGGGTTTCGAATCAGACCGCGCTGTGGTCAGAATCGCGGATGTCCGCAGCAACCCTGTCATCTCGGCGACCAGGTCGACGGTCTCGCCGCGCGCGATCATGACATCGCCAGTCGGGCAAGCGAGCGACGTGGCCGAAATGTTTGCTGTCGGAGCCACGAATCGACGCAGCAGAACCGATGTCTGAGGCCAGTCAATCGCTAGAAAACCGATGAGCAGCACGACACAAGCGGCCAGTGTCATCAGGGCCGACTTCAGGGCTGCGACATCTGCGACGCGGCGTGGTTGGACAATGCGGCCAATCGCCACCGCTTCGCTAGTGACTTGCTGCAGCATGGCCTTCGCCGTTGCCGAGGCCGGCTGGCGATGTGAGTTGGCGACCGCGACCACTGTTTGCCAACGTTCTTCCAACTGAGGAATCTCGGTATCGGCATTCTTCGCCGCCTGTATCCGTTTCAGCGAGGCGATCAGCGAGGGAAGTCCCCCAATCAGCAAGGCCGCCATCGACAGTAGCAACGAACTCATCGTCAGCATTGTACGGACACTGGTGCTGAACAGTGTCAGTTGCCAGTCGATCAGCATGGCGACCATCATCGTGGTGAACAGGACCGATGCACCGACGGCGACCGCGCGCAACACCGAGATGGCGGCCTGACGTCGGCTGATCTGCATCAGTTTCTCTTCCATTGCTGATGGAAGAATGCCTGATGGAATTGTCTGTGACATGACTGAGACCTTTACGTCATTCAAGCGACGTGTTCCGCGTTACGATAACCCAAGTCGTCGGCGAACGATCCATTCCAATTGAAGGCATCCGAAAACGATCCACAAGTATTTCCATTGCACCCACAGCGGCAGTTGTTGAATGGTCTCTGATTTCAAGGGTTCCAGATTCGTCAGCTTGAGGATCTCGTCAATCGCGGTAGGAGGCACAACCTGACCGCCGGTCACGTCCGCAATCTGCTGAGCCAGCGCACGGTCACACCGCGTTTCGGAAAGTTCTGATGACATTTCTTTCTGGACCGACAGCGTGGCGATCGCCGGTTCCTGCGACTGGTCGCGTTGCAATTGTTCGACCGCGTTGCCGACCGGTTCGATTCGATATTCACCTGGCGCCAGTGAACGAATCTCGCCGCGATATTCACCGGGAACAGACAGGTCGGCGGACAGAGCGATGGCCCTTGAGTCGTCCGGGCCGATGACATTTGCCGAGACACCATCGGCCACGACAGGTTCACCCTTGTCGTTCGCCAGCCGCACCGTGACCTGTACCGTCTCGCGCGTGTGATAGCGCGATTTATCAGTACGAACGCGGACGAACTTGGAGCCCGCCGCCAGGTCGGAGGCGATCGCCCAGCGCACCAGCTGCCCCCAGAATCGGTAGTGCAAGCGGTCACCGCGCAAGAATCGCAAGCGAAAGGTCTCGGGGGCCGACAGATACACGATCCGGCCGCGGCCGACCTGTTGCCAGCACAGGAAGGCGCTCTCGCGTTCGTCAGCAGCAGAGTCAGTACTGTTACGTGCCACTGCGGCAATCAGGGATCGCGCAGCGGCCTTCGGTTTGCGCCAGGGAGATACGGCGGGTAGAGGCGAATAGTGATTGACCAGGTTCCACGCGATCCGATTCTCTTCTTCGGTCTCGCCAATCATCAGGGCCGGGTGGTTCAATCCGTCTGCCGTGATACGGAATTCGAATCCGGCCGAGCTGGCCGTGGGTTGATCGACAGGTTCAACCGGGACAACCTCGCTGAGCGGCATCTCCTTGTACGCCTGCGGCATCGCATCATTCCCGGCGATCATCACCACCGTCCCACCTCGCTCTTGCAGATACTTGATGAGCGATTCTTGAGCCGCCACCGGCAAATGATCGGTGGCAAGATCTCCCAACATGATCACGTCGTAATAGTCCCAATCGTCGACGGTAACGGGGACCGACTTCGAGTCTTCGCGACGCCCCGTGGCAATCATCCGCGGATGAAACAACAGTTCGTCACATTCAACCTTGGAATCGCGGCGAAACAATTGAGTGAGGTAGCGGTATTCCCAGCGAGGGAATTCGTCGGCCAGCAGAATCTTGATATCGTTGCGCGTGACGTTGACTTCGAAATCACGCTCGTTGTTGTCCGCGGTCAATTCCCCTTCGATCGGAACCACCGCCACGCGGAATTGCTCGGTCCCCAACGTGCTCACGTGACGTTCGAACCGAACTGTTCTCGTGGCGAGTCCCGAATCGAGCAGAATCTCGCGCTGATCGATTGGCTTGCCATCTTGCAGCAGTTGTACAACACACAGTTCGCCTTCACAGTGGAACGCCTGCAGGCTCGCTTCGATCACGATGTCGTCATTACGCATGGCGACTGAGGGCGCAAAGACCGAACGCAGATACACATCACGGACATGCTGAGTGTTGCCAATCGGCACGACATAGACAGGCGTGTCGATCAGCGTTCCGGCGACCTCGCGCGGGTGCTTGTCGCCGGGTTGGTTGTGAGCCACGTCGGATAGCAGGAAGACGGCGGCCAAGGGTTGGTGGACAGCTTCCTGTTGGAGCGCTGCAAACACGTTGGATAGGTCGGTCCCTGCGGCCGATGCCGGTTCCTGACGATCACTCGCAATCGTTTCGCGGGACGATTTCTCGACAGTTGGCGGTCCCGACATCCACTGCAAGGCCTGATCGAACGAGCCGTAACGCAAGTCGGCAAATAGATTGAACGATTCCAAGGCGGACTTTTGCAGGGAATCGACGGACTTCGACACTCGGTTCAAACGACTTGAGTTTCTAACGTTCGACATGACTTCCTGATGTTCGCTGGCGAACTGTCGCCCTTCCGCTTCGGCAGCAGTCCAGGCAAGCTCCTGAGCGGCCGTTTTGATCACCGAGATTCGATGCTCGAGATCCGGCAGTCCTTCACGCCACCCCATCTGAACAGGTGTACGATTCTTTTTGATTGCGGTCACGTTCTGCGCGAACGACTGCAACTCGGCACCGCTGAGCAATTTGGACAATCGATTGACCAGCGTTTGGATTTTTTCGGAAAGACCCTGATTTGAAGGAGATTCTGCGATCTGTCGTACATGCTGCTGAGCGCGTTGCAGGGCCTGGTCTGCCGCCGCAACGGACTCGCGCAGTTGTCGCTCCTGGCTGTGTTGGTGCAGGGCATTGCGAGCCACTTGCAACTTGCGTAGCGCCACACCCAGGGCCGCCACCGCCTGGTCCGCTTCACGTGTCACGGAAAAGGACCGGCTTTCAGGACGAGCGAGAGCCCAGCGCAGGTCGTCCGACGAACCGGCGGGATCGACGGTCTGCATGCTGCCGCTGACGTCGGTCACAAACACGACGGCGCGCCGCGTGGTCGACGTTTCGATCAAGACCTTCATGGGAGCCATCAGCATCCACAACACGACTGACACTGCGGCCGTCCGCAGACACCAGAATACGACAATATTGCGAGCCCCCAGTGCGCGGGATTCACGACGCAGCATGAATGCGAAAGTTGCGGCCAACAACAACCCGATCGCGATCGCGATCGGCGGACCAAATGGGCCGTCGACCACGAAGCGTTCTGCTGTCGTAATGGTTGTTGGTGACATTGTGGTGTCTATATTCGTGGTTTCGTCAGTTCCGAACGGCGATCGGCCATTGATCGACGATCGAAAGTCGCTGCGCCGACAAGTCCTGCCGCCGCATCTGCCAGGTGCTCGCTGGTCTCGACGATCGGGTCCGTTCCAAAACGGCTGCGCGACATCATTCCCGCCAACAGCAACTCGGCCAGAATCAGGCCGACCAGCACCATCAAGAGTAGCGGCCAAATGGGATCTGAAGGTGCCGAACCGTGTGCTGCAATATCAGCGGTGCTCTTGCTAACCCCCGTACTCTCTGTGATCAGACGACGTTCCGCAGCGGTCAATGCGGCTAGATTCGACTCATGCGGGTCGCGATGGACATGGAACGGAATTCTGTCGCCCGTCAGTCCGACTTCCAGCGAGTAATCGCCAGGTTGACTGGTGCGACTTGTGCGAAAGGCCATACCTGTATTCGTGGCATCGGCCGTCAACTCGACGTCCTCACCTTGCGGAGTACGCAGAGTCGCTTCCGTAACGTCGCTACCCATCAGGTGCAGGCTGATCGGATCCCCGGGGGCCAGATTATGCCGCGTCGCTCGTGGTTGCGTGAGATAATTCAACCAGTCTTGAACGATGACGACGAATGCTTGTGACCGAGCCAGATCGCTCCATTGAAGCCTGAGCGGGACACTCTGAACGATGACGCGACCACGGCCAACCAGTTTTTCGACGGCCAACGGTTCGCCGTTGGTCAAATTGAGCAGCACGGATTGAGATTCTCCGGAAGGTGAAGCAGCAAACCGATACCGACGCGACACAGCAATTGTGCCAATGTCAAGTCGCGCGGTATCTGCCAGTGACGCGGTCGCCGGATGCGTGGTGACGAAAGGATCGATCGTTGTCTTTTGCTGCGAGGAATCCGCTTCTTCGACGACACGGTCGATCGGCAACGGTGCCAAGCCATTAGCATCGGCGAACAAGAACTGGTTAAACCGCTCAACGTCCGTCCGAGGTCCCAGTGCCACCCACAATCCGCCTCCATCAGAGACAAAGCTCTGCAGTTTTTGCAGCACGATTTCGGACAGCTCTGACAGATTTGGAATTACGATCGCGCGATATTCGCCGAGTTCCGTACGTTCCAGTTGTTCTGGCGTCACGAGTGACGGCACATAAACGCCCTGCGTCGGCAGCGGTTCTCCGTCGACCCAACCCAATGCCGCCTGAACGAAGAACGCGTCCTGCATGACCTCAGTGGCACTTGGAGCGCTTTCGACGACAAGCACTGGAATCCGATCAACGACGTCGACGATCAACGTTTCATGATTGTCTGTGAGCAATGCATCGTCCACGGTGATATCAGCCGTGATGGAAAACACACCGAGTGTCGAAAACGAGTGCTTCCACAACACTTCGTGCATAGCACCCGGTGCCAACGACGGAATGTCACTTTGAGCTTCATCTTTGCCAGAGATCAACCAGCGTAAGGTGCAGGGCGCTGACGCGGTGGCACCATGATTCTGAACTTGAGCCGCTAATGACACCGGTTGCTGTTGGCCGACTTGTGACCGACTGCAATGGATCAGATTGACGGCCAAATTCGGAAATTCGCTTTGCTGCAACCTGGCCGACATCAGACTGATGTCCGTTGGTACGGACGGTTTTGTCAGAATCTCACGCAGCCGGCGCCACACCTGTTCGTCACCCAGATTCCAATCGGCAGCTTGACCGTCCGTAATGACGACGACATGTCGATGCCTGGTGCCGGGAATCAATTCTGCCTGAACGGCGGTAAACATTGCTGACAGGAGATCGCTCCGACCGAGCGTCGGTTGTTGCTTGTTCAGTTGGTCACGAATGGACGACCGCGACTCGTTGTTGACTCTGACCGACGCCGGCATCAGCCAGATCGGATACGGAGAGGTCAACAGGATACGAACTGTATCACCCGCGGGGATCTTGTCGAGTTGTTCACCGGCTGTTCGAACCGACGCTTGAAAAAGAGATGCACCATCAGGAGATCGCATCGTCGACAGAGAATTGTCGATGACCAATATCGTGTCGCTACGATCGACGACTCCCAAGAGCGTTGAATTGACCAATGGCCGCGCCAGAGCCATCACCAGACAGAAGATGGCCAACGTCCGCAGCAATAGCAGCAGCCACTGTTGCAATCGGCGGGCACTCTGCCGACGCCGTGCTGCCTCGACCAGGAACTGCATGGCGCCCCATTCGATGACAACATTTCGTTGACGATCGAACAGGTGTAGCAGGATCGGTGCCGACGCGAGTGGCAACGCGAACAAGAATGCAAAGCTGAGGAAACTCATGATTCAGTTTCCCCTCGCCATGCGGCTGCGCAAGAACCAGGCGAGTAGTTCCGCCAGGTCGTGATTTGTTGTCATCCGCAGATAGTCGCCGCCCAATCCCGTCACGACTTCTTCAAGGCGATGCAAATGCTTGTTGAGTTCTTTCAAATACTCGTCACGGATCGACGCCGGATCCAGATTCACTCGGTGTCCTGCCAGTTCCAGTGATTGAAACGCAGACCAGCGACGAAACTGAAAATGGATCTCTTCGGGTGCCAAAACGTTCATGACGATAATGTCGTGGCCGCGTCCTCGTAATGCGCGCAGGGCTCGGCCGAGGTCATCGAGATCGCCAAAACAATCCGAGAAGAGAACGAACAGCCCGCGTCGTCGCAGTCGTGGAATATAAGCCCGAATTTGAGCGCCCAGGCTACCCGCCTCGCCGGGCACAGCCGATTGCAGGCATGACAGGATGGCTTGCAGGTGGGCGGCATTTTGTTTGGGAGGAACGAACAACGGCTGCTTCTCGTTCAGCACGACCGCACCGACCGCATCGCGCTGATGAAGAAGCAATCTGGCCAGACACGCCGCGGCCCGCTGTGCGTATTGCAATTTCGACACGGTCGACAAACCGAACTTCATCGAACCGCTGGTATCGATCGCGACGATCCCGTGCAGGTTCGTTTCTTCTTCGAACTGCTTGATGAAGTAGCGGTCATTGCGTGCGTAGACCTGCCAGTCAATCTGCCGGATCTCGTCGCCCGGTGCGTACTGACGATGCTGCGCAAATTCACAACAGCCGCCCTTCGTGGTCGACGGATGTTTTCCGGCGAGCAAACCGTCGACGACAGTACGCGACAGTAGTTCCAGGTTCCCGATCCGTTCCATCACCTTCGGGTCAACGAGATCCGAGCGACCGGTCGCAGCACCGTTTGCCACAGTGCCCGAATTCGCAGGTTGGTTAGCTTTGGATCGGAAAAATCGCAGCATAATCAGTAAAGTCGCGTCGTTTGCCGTGGTTTGGCGGTCGTCGAGCAAACCATTGGATTTGGTTCGATGAACACCCTGTGTTTTCTCTGCTGATGGCCAACGGTACTCATCAACGAGCAGTTGCCGCAGGCTTGGCCGTGGCCGACTTCTGCAGCGACGCAGTTGATTCAATCATCTTGGTCAGAATCGAATCGGCATCGATTCCGGCCGCTTCCGCGTTAAAGGTCAGGATTACCCGATGTCGCAGCACCGGTAGCGCAACCGCAATCAGATCGCCTGTGGTGGCATGGCAGCGTCGCTGCAACAGGGCCCGGGCTTTCGCGGCCATCAGCAACGCGATCGTCGCGCGGGGACCTGCACCCCACTGCACCATGCCTTGCAGTTCCCTGGGCAACATTCTTTCTTCTGGGCGGCTGGCGCGGACCAGGTCGAGTGCCGCGGCATAAACATGATCTGAAACGACCACACTGCGAACCAGTTGTTGAATCCTGTGAAGTTCGTGAATGTCCAGCACAGTCTGCGTTGAGAAACTGTAATCCGTCGTCTGCCGTCGCGCAATTTCCAGTTCTTCGGTGCGACTGGGGTAACGGACGTGAATCTTCAGCAGGAAGCGATCCAACTGTGCTTCCGGCAGTGGATAGGTCCCTTCCGTCTCGACCGGATTCTGCGTCGCCAACACGAAGAATGGGTCAGGCAATTGATACGTCTTGCCGCAGACGGTCAACTGGTGTTCCTGCATCGCTTCGAGCAATGCACTTTGGGTTTTGGGTGGAGTGCGATTGATTTCGTCGGCCAGGATCACATTGCCGAACAATGGGCCTTCGACAAAACGGAAGACTCGTTTACCGGTCGTATGGTCTTCTTCCAGGATTTCGGTTCCGGTGATGTCGCCCGGCATCAGATCGGGAGTGAATTGAACTCGTCGAAAGGTCATGTCGATCAGCGACGCGACAGTCGACACCAGCATCGTTTTGGCCAGGCCGGGCATCCCCTGCAGAATACAGTGGCCACGACACAACAGAGCGATCAACAATTGTTCCGAGACCTCTTCCTGGCCGACGATCACACCTGCTAACTGGCGGCGGAATTCCTGATATTGCTCGTGCAGTCGATCGACAGCAGCAGCAACGTCAACGGGAGTCGCCGGCGAGGCGGGGTGTCGACCGTTTTCCACTCCATTGGCATGCGGTTCAATTCGGTTCATCACAGTTTCGTCTTTTCGTTGGTAGTGGTCTCGATGAATGTCGCCGTACTCTAATTGGTGGCCGGCGGATTCTCGTTTTGTTTGCCGTTCTCGATCTGTTTGTCAAACTGCAACGCCTCATCGGCGCTGACCAATTGATCATGATCAGCATCAAGAATCTGGAATTGTTCGTCGGTGCCGGGGAATTCGGATCGAGTCAGGTCATTGTCTTTGTTTCGATCCATCCGGACAAACCATTCCGGTCCTGTCGTCGGGGGTAAGGTCGTCTTCTGATGCACGCTGCGGATTCCAATCAGTTCACGGTGGACGCTTGCGCCCAGTCCAATGCACAGCCGGATTGGCGACCGCACTTCGTCCAGCGTCAACGAGCCATCATGGTTACGATCAAAGCTTTTCAGCGTGTTCAGCAGTGCTCGCAGTTCGCGAATCGTCAATCGCCCGTCGTCGTTCAAATCAAGTGCCGGCAGCAGGGGATAACCATCATTGACCGCACCGATCGAAATCTGGTCGCTCGGCTGCAACTGGACGGCGTTCAGAATCAGTGGCGTGCCTTTCAGAGTCAGCGTGATTCCTGTCGTGTCGACCGCCACCTGTTCCATTGAGGCCTTGACTTCCTCGTCGGTGTTTGTGATTGCGAGGCGCGATTTCTCGGGATTGGTGGTGTTGAACGAGATTGTCAGACTGAGATCGGGAAGGCGTTTGTGCAGCGTCTCGATCTCTTCAGCATCAAGTTGTCCATTCGAATTCGTGTCGAATCGAACGGCCGGAGACGGGCTGGCATCTGCTGCAGGACTTGTGGTGCGGCCAAGTCGTCGGGACACTTCCGCCCCGCAGTCGCCACCAGGCAGGAAGACGATCAAGTCTCCGGAATCACTCTCAGCGGCGTTTGTCCGCGGATCCGTCGCGGCGACGGCAATTTCCATGAATTGAATGATGCCATCCTGATTCAGATCACAGTCCCACAACGATTTGTCCGCAAGCTGCATCTCTTCGCCAGAAATTATTCCGTCACGATTCCGATCCAGAATGACAAACTCTGGACGCTGGTTAGCACGAAACTTCTGAAAATTACTGTTGAGCGGCAGGATGGTTGGACCATCAATCCATTGCGAGATCAACCAATCGACTTCTTTCAGAGTGGGGGTTTCGCCCGAGATCTGCATCGTATGCCGAAGCCGATCGGCAACGCTCGACGCCGCCAAAGGCTCTGTCACCACGATCGTGGGGGCAGGCTGATTGGGGTCGTTACCCAGTCCTGTCGTGATGTCTTTGCCAACCTTGACCTCTTTCAGAATCTTTTCGGCACGCTTTTGCCGAATCATCCCAAAGGGCCGATCATCGATCGTCATCTTGGCTTCAACCAGCAGAACCTCGTTGGGAAGGTTCAGGAAGAAGCGGATGGCAGGATTCGTCGCGTTGTCGACTTTCGGCTGCTCGTGTCCCGGATGTCCGATTTGATATTGAGGAAGTTTTGCAGCCGGTGTGGAAGGGGCAGGTGCGGGACGAACACCGGTCTGTATCGGCGCCGGAGTCGCAACCGGTGCCGGTGCACGAAACACCTTTACCGCGCTCTCCAGCGGAAAGAGTGGTTCACCGGCAATGGCAATGGTGCCTGTCTGCGCGAACAGCAGCAACAGCACACCGCATCTGCAGGGACTGGCGAATCTCATGACAACACGGCCTTGATCGGATTGCCGTCGGTAATCGGTATCGGACGACCGTTGGCATCCATTTGAGACACTTCGGGACCGACGCCCACTGCCTGACACACCGTGGCCAGCAGGTCGCTCGCTGTGATCTTGCCATCGACGACCGTCATGCCGTCGACACTGGTTTGCCCCCAGGCCTGCCCGCCCGCGATTCCTCCGCCGGCGATGACGGCCGACCAGGCACTGGGAAAATGGTCTCGGCCAGTGGTATTGTTGATTTGAGGCGTCCGTCCGAATTCGCCCATCCACAAGATCGTCGTTGATTCCAACAGGCCGCGCTCGTCGAGATCCTTCATCAACGTGGCCCAACCCGCGTCGAGATCGCCGGATAAATTCTTGACCGCGTTGAAATTGTCCGCATGAGTGTCCCAACCGACACCCCCACTGCTTGTTCCGAGTGAGACTTCGACAAAGGCAACTCCCTGTTCGATCAATCTCCGTGCCAGCAAACATCCTTGGCCAAACACCGACCGTCCATATTCTTCTCGTCGCTTTTCCGGTTCACTCGACAAGTCGAAGGCCTTCGCTTCCTGACTGTTCATCAGTTCGACCGCACCGGCATAGACCGAGTTGTGCGTGATCGCCGCGTTGCCACGATTGGCTGCCAGAAAATCGGCCTGTAAGCCTTTCCACAGATTCAGACGCTTGTTCATGCGCGCATCATTGATTCCCGCCAGACGTTCGAGCGATTGAACTTTAAGTTCGGGAAATCCCTGTCCACGCATGTTCATCGCACCCGGAATGTCGGTCGCACCGACGATCAATGGACCGTACTTGGGACCAAGAAATCCAGGACTGAACGCTTCCTGATTGAACGATCGATAGGGGCCGATGCTGACGTAACTGGGTAGCGTCGTTCCCGCGCGAGTCAATTGATTGGCCAGCGATGATCCGATACTGGGATACAGCACCGGTCCCATCGGAACGTGCCCGGTGCGCATCAAGTACGTGCCACGACCATGATCACCTTCTTTCGTGCTTAACCCGCGTACGATCGCCAGCTTGTCCGACATTGTCGCCAGCTTCGGCAGGTGCTCGCTAAAACGAAGGCCAGGTGCATTGGTTTGGATCTCTTTGAATTCGCCACCATTCTTATGGTCGGGCTTCAAATCGAAGGTGTCGGTCTGAGACGGACCGCCACTCATCCAAAGGAGAATGCAATGCCGCGTTCGTTGCGGAGTGTTTGCCAGGTCATTTGCGAACCCCGGAAACCATCCGCTGACGCTGGCACCACTCACCCCCACCGCCATCGACCTGAGTATTTCCCGGCGTGAAAGTCTGGTTTTCATCAGAAATGCTCCGAAAGTAATGCCATGACACTTGGCTCGCACATCAGTGATTCATCGTGAACTCGGCGCTGTTCAAGAGCGCCCACAGGATGTCCGACAGGTTCTCTTGCAGTTCGTCCGCAGGCGTCGCCTCGGTAATGTACGAATTGAGGACTTCCCATTCGGCTGGCCGAGGGTACCTGGACAACACGGCCAGATAGACGACTTCCACCCGTTGCTGATTGGTAAAGAACGGAGCCTTGAGCGATTTCAACAGACCACTCTTCGCCAGCCCCGTGGCGTTGTCGATTAACCCACCGTTCATCAGCGTCAATGCCTGAGGGATTCCCCCCAGATATTCGGTACTTCGACCGGACGGTGTCCGAAACTGTTGCAGGAACTGATCACGTTCCGAATTGCCAGCCCGAGCGAGATTGAACGAGAACGGATCTGCGGTGGAACTCGTGTCGAGCAACGTGGCCACAGCCATGCAGTCGTAGACTTGCTCGGCCGAGAACGTTTTGACGTTCATCTGAGCAAACCATTCACGACGGTTTGGATCGGCCGTCGCCGCGCCACTGGACAACCGATACGCTCGCGAGAGTGCGACCGTTCGGAACAGATCACGCAGGTCAAACCTGGTGCCAGCAAAGCGCCCGGCCAATAATTCCAACAGTTGCGACGATTTCGGTTGGTGACGGATCCCGAAGTCGTCCACGGGATCGACAATCCCCTTACCAAACATGATCGACCAGACTCGATTCGCTGTCGCTCGTGCAAAGTAAGGATTTTCAACCGCGGTCAACCAGCGCGCCAATTCTTGACGACGCGAATCGGGCTGATCTCCCGGCTTGCGATCCGACAAATTCGCCTGATCGCCGTTCAAGAAGTGTGGTGCGATCACCAAATCGGACTTTGGCAGTTTGACCTCACCATGATCGACGTCGCGCACTTGCATCACGGTTGATACGGCCCGCAGGTCACCCTGCGGTCGAGAGATCTGCGCGAAGAAGGCGGCAAAGCCCCAGAATTCTTCCTGAGTCCACGGTTCGAACGGATGGTTGTGACATTGTGCACATTCCAACCGCACTCCGAGAAACACCCGAGCCGACCGTGCCGCCAGTAAATCGGGATCGAGCTTCGCTGCGGAATAGAACAGCAACGGTCCCGATCGAGACAAGCGCCCTTCGGCCAGCAACAGGCTACGCACGATGCTGTCGTACGAGTCGTTTTTGCCAAACTGATCCGCCAGCCAGCGATCGAACGCGTCGACTCCACCGAAAGCCGTCAGGTCGACACCTTCCGGAATTAGAAATGATCTCCAAATCGTGGCCAGGTGCGAAGCGTGGTCGCGATGTTGCAGCAGTCGATCGACCAGTCGTTCGTATCGATTCGGCAGTCGATCGGCCAGGTAACTTCGAATCTCGTGCACGCTGGGTGTTCGGCCGCAAAGATCGAGGAACACACGACGCAGCAGTTCCTCTTCGTCAGCAGGTAACGCTGGCTCAATCTGATTCGACTGCCATGCCTGCTCCAAGATCGAATCGACAAGCTCGACGACTTCGGCAGACGGCCGCGAATTCACAACAACCGGTTTCCACGACGAAGGAATCGGTGCCGCGGCGATCTGTTCGTCTGGAGCCGCAACGTTGGTAACGGATGCCGTTCTGACGCCGTCTTGTTGTGTTCGATTGACCGTGCCTTTTGAGGCGATCGTGGTTGAAGCGGAGATCGGTTCACCTCGCTCATCAACATCAATCACCGGGTCTGAATCGGGGAATTCGATGGCTCGCAATTGCGAGACCACCATCGTCGGATAGGAACAGGACAGCGATGCGGCGGGAACGCCGTTGTCATCGATCAATTCGCAGGACGTCGGCAAGTGGGAGTTTGAATCGAGCGTCAATCGAAGATTCACCTGTTCGGTTGGATTGACCTGCCATCGAACAGAGAGCGAGATATCGATTCGATCTTCCACTTTGATAGTCTCGTACCGTTCCTGGATCAGTCGAGCTCCCTTCAGCTTGTCAGCATTCCAGGTTGAGGCGACCTGTCCCATGAGGAATGACAGCACTAGACGATCGCGATCGGCGCGTGTCCGTTGCGCCGGCAAGACTCTGCGGCGGATCTGATGCTGCTGTGGATCTCGTTCGAGCAACACGTGCTGACGAGTATCCAGCAGTGTGAGGGTTGTGCCGGATTGCTCGCTCAACACTCCTTCCGAAAGTGAGAGCCACCGTTTTACGTCTGGCCCATCCAGTTGCACGAGCCCCCGTTGTTCGAGGGCATCGATCATCGAGGACCACGCGTACGCAGACGTTCCACGACCGAAGAACGTGAACGCGCCGATCACCAGCACAACGCAGGCAGCGATTCGGATGACTTTCATCCATGGCTTGGCAGTGACCATCGTCCGCTGCAGTAACGTCACGCGCGCTGGTACAAGTTCTGGCGAGTGCCCCCAGTCTTGAGCGATCTGCTGGTCCAGTCGCTGCAACAACGACTGCGGCACCAGTGGTGCGTCGTAGGCGTCGCTCAGCAACTGTTCGACCGACTGACCGAACAAGCGATCGTCGTCGTCATCGAAGGATTGATGATTGTCAGGTTCGTGGATCATGACTGCCGCTGCTTCTGTTCATCAGGACCGGCGAGCTGGTTTGCCATCACTTCTGTGGGCAGATCACGCGAAACAAGTCCCGACACCGGAACTCGCCCGCGTTCGTCATGTTGACCGTTATCGTTCGTCGGCGTTGACTTCCCGTTCAGTCGAAAGGGAACGTCCTCCCGTTTCACCATTCCGAGCCCGTCGCGAAATTCGCGACGAGCTCGATAGAGAATTGATTCCACCGCTTTTTCCGTCGTCGCCATGCGCGCCGCGATCTCCTGCACGCTCAGGTGATCGACATATTTCCATTCGAGTGCCAGCCGGTGCGGCTCAGGCAGGTCATCCATCACTTTTCGGACGGCTGTTCGTCGTTCATCTGCTTCGCAGACCGGTGGAGCTTCCTGGTCCTGCCCCACCATCGCGGCCGCCTGGTCGATCAGATGTTGAACCCGAGCGACCGCTCGAAAGTGATCTTGAATCTTGTGAGTGGCAACGCTGCGCATCCAGGCACTGGGCGACAGAACAACTAATTCAGGATCGGACGCGGCCTTAATCAAGGCCAAAACCGTCTCACTGACGACATCCTCTGCCAGATGCCGGTCCCCTTTCGCCCGAAAGTAGACGAACCGCCAGACAGACGGCAGCAGGCATTCGCTCAAGTGTCGAACAGCCGCCCCATCTTTCCGACGAAGCCTCTCAACAAACTCGCGATCATCCAAAACAACGCCTCAATCCGGATGTGAGGTGATGGAAGCCAGCGTGCGACTTCCATCAATACAGTCACATACAGCTCAAGAATCACGCAACAGAATTGCAAAAAAACTCTTTGCGTTGAAGCCAATCATCGTAACACATTGCCGCGCAATTGGCTGCGAAGAATGAACAACACCAACGAGTTGATGAACAACTGGTGGCTGACCGTCTGGTCGCCAGGCGCAGCTTCCACCCAATTCAAGGTGAATGACGAACCAATGAACAGTTCACTGAAGGTCTTCTCAGATTCAATTTGACAGGCCGCTATAGTAATGGTGCAATTCCGGTAACTGGATCATGCATCGCTCCTCTGACAACGAGATTGGTGTCGAATGAAAATCCGCATGTTCGGAATCGGCGTCTTTGCCGGGTCAGTGCTGTTGTCGGCGTTCAGCTCTTCGGCGGTCGCTCGTCCGGAATACTCCCTGTGGTTCGTGTCGGTTTACGAAACAGAATTTGCCGACAATTCCGACGCCAGGTCCTGTCGAGTGTGCCACAACGGCCGGGACTGGAAGCGCCAGAACAACTACGGCGACGCATTGGCGGAATCACTGGAAGTCAAACGAGTGAAAGATTTCGAGAAATTCAAAACGGCCCTGGTCAAAACGGAAAACAAACCCAGTGCCATTTCCGGGATGACGTTCGGAGACCTGATTCGCGAAGGCCGCCTACCCGCATCGAAATGATCGGAAATCTACTCGACCCGAACAATCGCTCGTCGTCGATCAGACCTGACCGGTTCGCCACGACGAGTCATGTCGCATTTCAGATTGATTCGCATTTCAGATCGATATCATACAGAACGGCCGAATCGTAAGATCAAGACTCTCAGGTGCAATTCGCCAATTAGGTCCAAAGCGCGCGATGCCCTCGTTATCGCACGATGACAGAGTCGCGGGAATTCTCATCCCTGCGTCGTATTCTGATTACTCTGAGAGTGAACCAGTAACATGCCGCTGCCGTTAACTGGCCAGCACGTTCTTAGCGATGACGTTCACACTGATCAGCGCGCCCACAACATCTTTGACGGGAAATCGCAAGAGAACGCCTCTCTCTATCACCCATCGAAATCATGTTGCATCAAATACATCATGGACTGCTACGACTTGGCTCATCAGATGCCATCAGTCTGTAAAGGTGAATTGCAATGCAACCCGACCATCATTGATGAGGTTTTCGGCGATTGCACGGCATCGATCACTGTCTTCAACTAGGCGGGCAATCTCTGCGACAACTTCTGCAAAGGCATGAGGTGCAGGCCGTCCAAAAATATTGGTCATTACGCGACGCCACCTATGAGCAATATTACAACACCCAACGAAACAGAAGGACTAAAAACAAGTGTAAAGCGTAGCGGCCCATCACACAAGCGATCCACCGCAGTGAAATAGAGCAGGTGTTTGTTCGTTGTGGATTCGAAGTGATGCAGCGGAAACTCTCGCCGCTGTTCGTTGACGGAGCACAACCGGCACGGTAAGCGATTCAGCTAACCAAGTGGACAGCGACCAGTAGAACAAGGGCAATTGCCACCTGGAAGATGAACGTGGCGGATTGCCCCGCGATCATGAGAGCGATTCTCCATTGGAGAAAACGAAAAGTGCAAAAAGTTAATGCCGTAACAGCCGTCCGACTTAACGAGACGAAATAATCCCTAACGGGACGAAATAAACCGTGGGTCCCAGAGTCTTATTCTGTATGACACTCTTTTATCGCATCGCTGCTGACTGCGTCGTGATTCTGCACATGGCTTACGTGCTGGTCGTTTTGCTTGGTTTGCCCATCACGTGGATTGGAATTGTGCTGAAGCGGCAGTGGGCACGAAACTTCTGGTGGCGACTGGGCCATTTGAGCATGATTCTGATTGTCGTGCTGCAAGCGTGGGCAGGAATTACGTGTCCGCTGACGATCTGGGAAAACCAACTACGCGAGTTGGCCGGGCAGGAGACGTATCAGGGAGCGTTCATTGCGAACCTGGTCCATGATTGGCTGTTTTATGAAGCCGAACCGTGGGTGTTCGTCATGGCGTATTCGATCTTCGGTGGCCTGGTGCTGCTGTCGTTTATTGTTGCACCGCCTCGGCGGTCGACCCGGCCGCTGGTCAGCGGGGTTCGCGACTAAGTTGGGTTCAGAATAGGTGGATCGCTTGCGCGTTGGAAAACGGGATTGCACGCATTCATAATTCAGCGACCGCCTTCATCTTTTCCAGGCCGATTTTCGCCACTTCTTGAGGGTCACGGGCCCAGAGGTCTTCTCGGAACAGTTCCAGTGACAGCCAGCGGTTGTACCCGATCTGCGTCAGCAGGTTGACCCACTGTTTCAGATCGAGGTGCCCTTCGCCCGGCATCACTCGACTGTGATCGTGTTGTTCCAATCGAGGTGGCGAGGCGGGCGTGTCGTTGAAGTGACTGATCGCGACCTGATCGCCGCGCAGCTTGCTGATCGACGAGAACGATCCGCCTCCGCGGAAGTTGTGGAACGGATCGATGATGATCGTTGCGTCCGGATGCTTTGACAGAGTCATGATTTCGAGCGCCGATTCGATCGTGTTGATCTGCTCGACAAACCCCAGGTATTCCATGGCCGGCTTGACGCCGTACGACTGTCCCAACGTCAGCAGTTCGGCATAGTTCTTCGCGGCTAGTGCAATGTCGACCTTACCGCCGGCCGGGCTGGCGATGGCATAGGTGGCTCCGAGCGCCGCGGCCTGTTCCAGGCGACGCTTGCATTCGTCGAGGCCCGTTGTGTGCTCGGCACCGGTGGTATCGCACCAGCCACGCAGGTAGATCGTGGTCGGAACCTGCAGGCGTTGATCGTCCAATGCCTTGCGGATGTCGGTCAGTTTGCCACCCGAGGCCAGGAACGGTTCGATATCGTCGTGCCACAGTTCGATGGCGGAGTAGCCGGTTTGTCCGGCAATCCGGATCTTTTCGAGCAGCGGAGTCGGACGAATCGTGCTCGTGTTCAGGCAGTATTGAAATGCGGGCATGGCTTCTGGGTCCTCATCTGGTGTTAAGCGTGTCGATCAGCATCCGCTTACGAAGGCATTTTGGTGAACTTGAATTGTCGAAAGTCGATGTATTACTGTAAAATCTTGGGCGGCTCTTGTCGAAGGAGACGGAAGATGCGGCTGAGAATCGGCGCTGTGCTGTTGGTCATGTCGAGTTCCTCGACGTGGGCTCAACAGGCCGTGCAACTGCCGGTTGTTGGGAATACGTCGGTCAGTACGTCCGTCTCTGTTCCGGATCGAGGCCGCATCTATCTCGGCGGTGCCTCATCGGCTCAATCGGGCCGATCTCAATACGGGCCGTTTCGATCGGGGCCGTCCTCGGGTCTCACCAGAACGGCCACGTCGATGTCAGCCACAGTGTCCATCCATGATTTGCATGCGATGGACGAAGAGTTGCTGAATTCTGCACCGAGTTCCACTCCATCGGCAGCTTCGGACGTTCGTGGTACCGCTGGTTCAATCGCAGCACGCCTCGCCGCTCGCGAAACGGCCAAGCAGGTTGAAGTTGAGCCGGTTGATAAGGCGGCTCAGTTCGAACAGTTGGCAAAGAAGGCGGAAGAGGCTGGTAAGGCAAGTGTGGCCAAAATGCATTGGCAAATGGCGGCCAGGCATGGGTCGAGGTCCGCTCAGACTCGTTTGGCGGAATTGGCGAAACCGACACCTGCGGCGACGAGTCGGACTGTTGCCGGCCGTCGATGAGGTTGATCGGACGATTTGCCGTGAGGTTGGAATCGTTGCAAAAGTGGGCCAGCCCACAACAATTGAGGTCCGTGTCACAGATCGTCGGTCGCGGTTGTGATACGTCGCTGCTATTGTTCAGGAACATGCTGGCGAGCGAGCATGCACGCCAGTGGCAACCGAAGTTCGCAGCAAGATAGCTCAGTGATCGGTTTCCGCACGAAGATAACGGAATAGAATCATGTCTGGTCGATTGACGATGGTGGGACGGCGCCCAAAGGCGGTCTTGTCGCCACCCTACGAAGAGTCTATGGAAAGAATTGGCTTCATGGCAGAACAGACTTTTGGTGATGCTGAGCGATCGGCTGCGGAACGACTGATTGAGTTGGCCCTGGCGGAGGATTTGTCTTCTGTGGGAGATTTGACGTGTCACGCATTGATCCCGCGTGACAAGCTGGCAACGGTGAATGTTGTTGTCCGCAAAGATGGGGTGCTTGCAGGAGCACCGATCGGGCGGCTGGTGTTTGCCACCTTGGATGCAGCGGTGCGTTGGGAACCTCGGTGTCATGACGGCGATTCCGTGACCGCCGGGACTGTGGTGGCGAGTGTCTCGGGGCCCTTGCAATCGCTGTTGGTCGGCGAACGCACGATGCTGAACTTCATGACGCATCTGAGCGGAATCGCATCGATCACTCGGCAGTTTGTGGCTGCCGCCGAAGGCACCGCAGCTCGGATTCTGGATACCAGAAAAACATTGCCTGGCTGGCGATTACTTGAGAAGTACGCGGTTCGCTGTGGCGGTGGCACTAATCATCGGATGGGGCTGTATGACGGCGTTTTAATTAAAGACAACCACCTGGCCGCTTGGACGGAATCGTCGAGCATCGCGGATGCAGTTCGGACGGCGCGACGGTCTGCTCCGGCGAGTGTCTCCATCGAGGTCGAAGTCGACACGCTCGCGCAGTTGGAAGACGCGCTACGTGGCAATCCGGATATCGTCCTGCTGGACAATATGAATCCGACTCAACTGCGCGAGGCTGTGACGATCCGGAATTCGTCAGCTCCGGCCACGCTGCTCGAAGCATCGGGCGGCATCACGCTGGAGACGGTGGCCGAGATCGCGCGAACGGGGGTTGAACGGATCAGCATTGGGGCGGTGACTCATTCAGCCCCGGCACTGGATTTGGCCTTTGACTGGGCGAACTCGATCGCAAGTGACCCGGCCGCGGGTCGGCGGAGTGCGCGTCGCGTGAAGGGTTACGAATAGGTAAGTTGTTCGCGCGATGGGCGTCTTAACTCGCGAGCTAGACCACCTATTCTTAGGCCAACTCCATCGCGAATCCCGGCGACCCGCCCGCCACAGGCGGTTTCTTCGCGTCGCATGATGGATTGCGAATAGGCGAGGTGTTCGCGCGTCGAATGCGCCATGCCATATACCGTCAACAACGCGCGAGCGACCCAACTATTCTAAACCCAACTCCATCGCGAAGCCCGCCGACCCGCGGCCGGCTCAGGCTTTTTCGGGATCGAAGCCACGGACTAGTTCGTCTTCCCATTCGTCCAGAAGTGGCCAGTCGACGGCACACGTGCCGAAATCGGCCATATGCTGGTACTCGGTCAGGCGGTCAATCGTCTTCTGCAACTGAGCGTTGTTTTTGCGGAAGATCGGACCGTGACTGGGGAGCAACCACTTCACGTCGGAATCGCGAATCCGTTCCAGTGACTCGATGAATGCAGGAATGTCGGAGCCGTGATGCGCATCGATATTGCCGACGCATCCGTCGCGATAAATGTTGTCGCCGGAGAACAGCAAATCGCCCAATCGGAACGACAACTGGCTGGGAGTGTGACCGGGTGTGTTCCAGACATCGAGCGACAGTTTGCCGACGGTCAGTTTGTCGCCTTCGTTGATCGTTTGATCGATCTTGATCTTGGGCAGGGCAATCGAAATCCCCTGTGCCGAGATTTCGGCATAGGTCACAATTCGATCGACCGATTCAAGGAGTTGTTTACATTCGGGATGGCCAACCGTGACGGCGCCCGGCAGTAATTCCTGGGCTCGTTTCATGCCCTGGATGTGATCGACATCGGCATGCGTTGCGACAAGGTATTTGCAATGAGATAACGAAAAATTCATCTGCCGAATCAGATCGATGATCTCTTCGGCCGTGTCTTCGTAGCCAATATCGATCAACATCCACTCGTCAGAGTCGTGGACCAGATAGACGGAACAGCCCAGACGTTGACGGGCCTGGTAATTCATTTCGATTACGTGCGGAAACACTTCGCGACGGGGCAACATGCAATAACTTTCCAGCGATCATCGGACGAATGTCTAACAGACATGGTGGCGGCAGCACTGCCGCAGACCTCCAGATTCTAGGATGCAAATCTGGATCGAACAACTCGCGCGGGATGCCCGTTTTCGCTTCACTAAAACGAATGACTTCGATTGCCCGAAGGAACTAGTGAGTACCTCCCTCCGCAATCCAGCGGCGGACGAGATCTTTCTCGGTCGAAGTGAGCGGTTCGGCAGACGATTCCGGCGGTGGCATTTCGTCTCGCTGGACCAAAATCCACAGTTCGGATTCTTCCGGTTGTCCGGGGATCACCAGCTCTGGATTCTGGGTCAATCGGGACAGGTCCAGCACGTAACCGAATCTTCCTTCGGGCTGCGACAAATTCGGTCCGTGACACCCGGCGCATTTCTCCGCGAGCAGAGACAACACTTGCTGGCTGATCTCGAGGCCGGTTGTTACTGGTGTTTGGATTGGAGTCAGCTGCGGGGCCATCGCTTTGGAACAATCATCGGTGAATTGCAGTCCGGTCAGCAGGATCAGTGCCGAGATCAGTAACCAAATCCGTCCATTCATACAGAATTCCTTTTCGAAAAAGAGGCCGCGCGCCGCAACCAGCGCAGAGGCTGGCTGCACCGGCCGCGACGCGCGGGCGGCGTCAGTCGAGTGTGGCATCGACGATCGCCAGGGAACCGCGATTTTCGACGTACGACACAGCGGTCAATCCAATGGTTGATTTCAGTTTGTCCGCTGGCAGATCGCGCATCGGTCCGGGCGATCCTTTGCCGGGTTCAGATTGGGGAAATGCCGTCGACCGCGCGGTGTGGAAGGTGACCTTACCTTCCACCTTTTGCAGGATTTGATGAATGTGCCCATTCAGGACCGTCACCGAACCGAAACGCTTCAGGAGTTGCAAAGCTCGTTCAGAATCTCGAGTCCCCCAGCCCCATTTCTCGTAAACGGCCCACAACGGCACGTGTGCAAATACGACAATCGGCACATCGTTCTTCAAACTGGCCAGATCGTCTTTGAGCCATGCCAACTGCTCGTCACCGATCACACCCAGGCCGCCATCGCCGCTGCCCGATTTGGCGTTGGCGACGTTCACCAGCGCGATGAAGTGCACTCCATTGTCATCGAAGCTGTACCAGCCAAGCCCTTTGGTCCCCTTGCCGTATCGATCGAGATATTCCTTGTTGCCATTGCCATCGAAGTCATGTTCGCCTGGGACGTACAACACCTTGCCGGCTTTGATGCCTTTCAAAATCTGCGAACAGTCATCGAATTCGGACGCCTTAGCCAAATGAGTCAGGTCACCGGTGTGCAGCACGAAGGCGGGTGGCGTGGCAAGCGAATTGATCCGAGCGACTGTCTGCTCCAGTGTGCTGGCAACATTTTTGTTTGGATCTTTGGAGAACCCCAAATGACTGTCACTGATCTGGACGAAACTGAATCCGCCGGCCCGGTTGTTGGATTGTCCCAGCACCTGCGAGGTGGGGATTCCACCGGCAACGGTCCATGTCAATCCCGTGCCGACCCAAGCCATACATTTGAGAAAACCGCGGCGGTCGGTGTGATCGTGTTCGGATGAAACTTGATCGTCTTGGTTTGGATGAGATTGCATGTCGGCGTCCTCGATGTCAGAAGTAAGTTTCGGTTTCAACGCGTCGATTGCGCGTCATGCGATTCGTTACCGTCACGCGGCGGAAAAAATTCCCGGAAAAACTCTTGCCCGGCGGGAATAAACATGGGTAGCAAGCGGTAGAGTTAGTGGCGGCGTGTCTTTGATCAGACAATTGACGGCCAATTGAATAAAGTGGGCCAGGCACCCGCGGCGTATTGACTCGTGCCAGGATTCAGCGATTCCGTGGAGTCAGTTCCCGTTTTTCAATTGGCAATAGGGCGGGCTTGGAAGGATTTTTCGTTTGGATATCAACGAGCGGAGGCGGTTCGAAGAGACCACGCTGCCTCATCTCGATGCGGCCTACAACCTGGCTCGATGGCTCACCCAGGACGACCACGCTGCGGAAGACGTGGTGCAGGACGCGTCTTGTCGCGCGGCGAAATACTTTCACAGTTTTCGCGGAGGGAACGCACGTCCCTGGTTTTTGAGCATTGTACGTCGCGTTGCATTCGACTGGCTGGAACAGCGGCGTTCGAAACAGACCGTGACATTCGCCGATGAGTTGCATGATCGAAGTGAAGACGCGTTGAATCCGGAGTATCTGGCGATTCGACAATGCAATGCCGAACTGGTTCGACAGGCGCTGGACGAACTGGCGGCGCCCTTGCGCGAAGCGATCGTGTTGCGAGAACTCGAAATGCTCAGTTACCACGAAATCGCGACGGTAACGGACGTTGCTCTCGGTACCGTCATGTCGCGCCTGTCACGAGCTCGTCAACAACTACAACGCCGCCTGGCGTCGACGGCAGGAACGGAATGAAGATGAACTGTCGCGAGATTCGACAATTGCTGGAGCCCTTTGCCGACGGGGAACTGGACCTCGTGCGTCATATGCAACTGGAGGAGCATTTGGCCGGTTGCACGACCTGTGCGGGACAACTGACAAACCTGCAATCGTTGAGATCGACGATCGCAGCTCCATCGCTGTATCACGTGGCACCGTCAGCACTGCGTGAACGAATGACGCAATCGCCAGCGTTGTTGGCGCCTAAGACGGAGCCGCGTTCGGCTGTTCGATCACCGCGTTCCACCGCCATGATGGTGGCCTCGTTGCTGGTCGTCGCAGGAGCGTCGTTTTCAACGGGTATACTCGCGTCACGATCGGGCGCGTCCGCAGACGATCAATTGATTGCGAACGTCGTCACAGATCACGTTCGCTCGATCCAGGTCGACCATTTGATGGATGTCGCTTCGACCGATCGACATACCGTGAAACCCTGGTTCCAGGGGAAACTCGATTTCGCTCCACAAGTGCCGGACTTATCGGAACAGGATTTCGTTTTGTCGGGGGGGCGGTTGGATGTGCTGGCCGATCATGTCGTGGCGGCATTGGTCTATCATCGTCGTCTGCATGTGATCAACGTACTTGTGCGGCCGTCGTCTGAGCCAGATAGCAGAGAGGAACGAATATTATTGCGACAAGGCTTTCATCTGCGGAATTGGGTTCAGGCAGGTATGAGCTATTGGGCTGTCTCTGATTTGAATGACGAAGAGCTGGACGAGTTCGTCACGCAATTCCGGCGTGCCGTCGGTCCTGAGAAGTCTTGAAGTGACTCCAGGATGAAGCGTTCACAAAACAAGACCGTCAAGTGATTCGGAAGGATGTGCCGCCCTTGCCATCGTGATTCAATTCGTTAGTGTGATCAAATTGCGTTGATGTGACAGCAAGGAGATTTCACGGTGACGAAAGCCGCGACGGAATACCGGTACAACCGTTTGACCTGGCCCGAGATGAACGACGCGATCGGCATGCAGAAGCGGATCATTCTGCCCACCGGTTCCACAGAGCAGCATGGACATCATCTGCCGTTGGATGTCGATGTGTTTCTGGCTGAATCCGTTTGCCTGGAGACCGGTGTGCATGGCGACGCCACTAAGGGCACGGCGGAAAAGGGACGCGTGATCTTCGACGCAGCCGTCAGCGGACTGGTCAAACTGGTCGACGAACTTCGCGAATGGCCAATTGAACAGCGTGGCGACATGCATACTCATCCGACTCAGTCGCAGATTCGCTGGTGAGTCGAGTTCGATCTGAATCAGATATTCAACGGAGAATTTACGATGCGAAATACCGTGATCGCGGTCTATGCCTGGTGTGTTTGCTGCGCTACGGGTCTGGCCGTGGACGAGGCGGGATTCGTGCCGCTGTTCAATGGCAAAGACCTCAGTGGCTGGGTGCCAGTGAACGTCGCCCCCAAAACGTTCACGGTGAAAGATGGCCTGATCGTGTCGACGGGGGTTCCCACGGGAACCCTGCGAACCGATCGCATGTACGAGAACTTCATCATTGAACTGGAATGGCGGCACATGAAGGCCGGCGGGAACGCGGGCCTGTTCGTCTGGGGCGATCCGATCACATATGTGGGAGTGCCATTTTCACGCGGCGTGGAAGTCCAGATCCTCGACGGACATGAAACAAAGGATTACACCAGCCACGGCGACATCTTTCCGATTTGGGGAGCGAAGATGGTTCCAGATCGGCCGCATCCAGGCGGATGGGATCGGTGTCTGCCCAGCGAGAAACGCTGCAAGCCTTCGCCCGAATGGAATCATTACCGCGTCACTTGCAATAACGGTGTGATCAAACTGGAGGTCAACGGGAAAGAAGTGTCGGGTGGTTCCAAAGGAACGCCTCGCAAGGGGTATCTGTGTCTGGAATCGGAAGGTTCGGAATGCCACTTCCGCAACTTGAAGATTAAGGAATTGCCGTCGACCAATCCGAAGCCCGATGAGATCGCGATGGAGGCGGTCGGTTTTCGCTCATTGTACACCGGCCTCGATTTGACCGGTTGGAAAGCGACTGAAAAGCATCGCGGCCATTGGCAACCGACGGACTGGCGACTGGTCTATGACGGTCAATGCGATGCTGAAGACCCATGTCTGTGGACCGAACAGGAATTTGGTGATCTAGAAATGATCTGCGACTGGCGCTGGACGGCCAAGCCTGTCAAAAAGAAATGGTCCAAAGTCTTGCCAACAGGACTCGACGAACTTGGCAGTGACGGCAAACCTGTCGAGATCGAAGTGGATGATGCTGGTGATAGCGGGATCTACCTGCGTGGCAGCAGCAAAAGCCAGGTCAACATGTGGTGCCGTCCCTGTGGGAGCGGCGAAGTATATGGCTATCGCACTGACACCAGTCAACCACCCGAAGTCCGCGCGGGTGTGACGCCGAAGAAAGTCGCCGACAAACCCATTGGTCAGTGGAATCGTTTTCACATCACAATGCGCGACGATCGTCTGACTGTTCGATTGAATGGTGAACTGGTCATCGAAAACGCGCAGTTACCTGGTGTGGCCGAGCGCGGCCCCATCGCCTTGCAGCACCACGGCGACCCGATCGAGTTCGCCAGTTTGTTTATCCGCGAATTGCCGAAAGAGTAATGCTCAAGATCGGGGGCCTCCCGATGCGGGGCGCCCCAGCCACCCTGTCGAAGAGGAGAGCGCACAACCACTTTCCGTAACACTCGATCGTTTCAATGAAATTTGTAGTCCGAGTTGGTGCGATCGAAGTCGCGATCGGTCAGATTTTGGTCGAATTTCACGTCCGAGAACAGATACGATTCGATGATCGTTTCATTGTCCAACTCGGCTTCGGCCAGTTCGACTCCCGGGCGGGGCCATTCAAAATGCTGAGATCGCAGCGGCAAGTTCCATTCTTGATCGATCAGCGTCACCGACTTGCGATAGACCTGCGATTCGTCTTTTGATTTGTAGCGCGTCGTGAACATCCAACACGGACGGCCTTCGACTTCCTGGCCAGATTCCATCACGCACGAGGCAACGTTCGACTTGTTCAAGTCGTCGCGATGAACACCCAGCATCGTGTCGATCAGTCCCATCAAACCAGCGCAGGTGACGGGATATCGAGCGTCTCTCATGACGAGAGCACAGTCTACCGGCAAGGTAAAGGCAGGAATGCGCGCCTTCCATCCGCCGTCGTGTGCAATCATTTTGTCGTCGTTCTGTCCTTTAATGAAGATTACCTCACGCCCAACGTCGCCCGCTTCCCAAACCAGATAAACGCTGAACGGCTTCTGGCGGCATTTCAGAAAAATCACCTGTTCGTCTAGCAATTCACCCTTGACGACTTCTTGCTTAAAGATGCGACCGGTGTAGTCGGTCTTCAACTTCAGAAAGTCGGCGCCCTGTTCGAGCATTTCGATTTTGCGACGCAAGGTCGATTCCGTGTCGGCGGGCTGATCGGTCGAATCATCGCCGGCAACTTCTAACTTCGTTGCAGCCAGTTGAGTGGCACTCGAAATGATCGGCTTTTGTGCAACGACTCGATGTCCATCGGACGAACTTGCCGAATTGAGCAACGGCAAAATCCCCAAGGATCCGAAACACATTCCGCCGACGATCCCAACGACGGGCACGATGAGTTTCATGGTGTCGACTCCCGGTGGCCTGACTCTGGTGCAAATGATGGCGTCTCTAAAAACTCTAACATTTGCACGAACGCAATCACCGTGCCTAGTCGAATTTGTGCGAAAAACGTTGCAAAATACGTAAATCGAGCCGTTTCAATGGCTGCTGAACGTTCAGATTGGGCATGGATCGGACGGAAATGGAAAGACTTCTGACGAAGCTGTCAGATTCAGCCAAGTCGTCGGTCGGGACACGACGTGCGAACGTGGCGCGATGCAGGCCGGTGATTCGAGGGCGAACCTTCCGGCGCGACTGAGTCACCGTGGCCCGGGACCCGGAAACCCAAACGGACAGAGTGACCGCAAGCCCGTCACTTTGAGTGGTCGGCTGCCATCGATTGACCAGCCAGAATTCAGAAAAGTCGGGCCACAGTATTGCCCCTTACATCATGTTCGGAGTCGGATCGTGAAAGACCGATTGCGGATCTTCATCCGTCAGGGGCGTCGGCGAATGCTTCCATCCCGAATATCCAACTAGAACGCTACACTGTTCGAACTTATCTTTCCCATTCGAATCGGTCTTCAGCCGCGCCCAAGTGACGTAGGCGAGAAGTTGAGCTTCCGAGTCGAAGGTGGCTGCCAGCCTGGGCGCCGAGCCTTGAACGGTACCGTAAAGGTAATCCATCTATCAACCTCGTTTCGCTGCGGAACGCACACGATCATGGAACCCTGTTCACTCAACCTGAACACAGACCACATCCAGATTGTTCACGATCTGGCGGCCTCCACAGACGCGCATTGCGATCTGCAGGACGACCTGCATGTAGTAGTAGCGGCTGACGTGCCCGTCGAGGGTAATCTGATGTTCATCGACAAGTGTTTTCACATTTTGAAGGGGGTAGCCGCATTGGTTCAACCGGGCGTCGAGCACCGATTTCTGATGCCGATAATTCCTGTGGGTCTGATCGAAGTCGATTGATGAGCTGGATTCGGCATTGGAACGACCGGCGACATGATCGGTTTGTGAATCGGTCGAAGACCTGATCGAAGCGAATTCCGAGTTCCGTTCATCGATCGAAACCACGGCTACTTCGAGATCAAAAACCACGCGAGCAGATTCGTTGGATGCATGCAAAGTCGTTCTGCTGAGGCGTGGTTCGGAAGCCAGTGTCTGAGGAAACAGCATGGAGTTTTTTGTCTTATTTGAGGGGAGGGTGGAAGCTTGCGGCTCGAACTGATCGGTCTTGGCCAACACTCGGTGTGCCCCGGATCGGTTCGCAGGTCGTTCACGGATTGAGACGGATTGAGTCTGGTTCGGATTGACGACTTGGGTTGATTCAGAAGGATTACTGCCGGCAAGCAGACGTTGTGCCACACGTTGTGAATCGGGACTGAATTCGTCCAGCGGCGTCACGCGAACAAATCAAGGCTCGCTACCTTGCAAGGGTGTTGCCAAGGACTGTGGCTCACACATTTGTCAGACTCGAAACGGCAGTGTGTCCATGCGTCGGACTAATCCTGACGCGAATGAAAGTTGGTTGACTGATCTGTTCGCTGAAAGATCCTCTATTTCTTGCGGAACATCAGACCGTCACCGAACTTGTCAACGGTTGATTCTTCGCCGCGGCATTGGCTGTTCGTTGCAGAACACTCTTCAGTAAATCGAGGCTGGTTGGTTTTGTAAGATGTTCATTGAACCCCGCTTGAAAGCTATGAGCACGATCCTCTTCTTGACCGAATCCGGTGAGTGCAACGAGGGTTGTCGACTCGAGTTCGGGGAGGACGCGCAAGCGACGAGCGACCTCCAATCCATCCATGCCTGGCATCGCGATATCCAGGAAGATGATTTGGTAGGCCGTCGTTGATGCTTGGGAAATGGCGGACGGTCCGTCGAACGCGACGTCGACATCCTGCCCCAGGGTTTGCAGCATCAATGCCAGCGTTTTCGCCGACGCCTGGACGTCATCGACGACCAGAATCTTGAGTGCAGGAATTGCAACCGATTCGGTTGGACCAGCGTCCTGTTCCATCGAACCCTTCGGCGGGGGAGAGGCCAACGGCAGTCGAACAATGAACTCGCTGCCGTGTCCCAAACCTTCGCTCGACGCCGATACCGAGCCGCCGTGCAGTTCCACCAGGGTCCGAACCAATGTCAGTCCGATCCCCAATCCGCCGTGAGCGCGATCCAGCGTCAATTCCACCTGCGTGAACAGGTCGAAAATCTGTGTGAGCATCTCTTTGGAGATTCCGGGCCCTTTGTCCTTGACACGGAACAGCAATTCTTCGTCACTACGTTCGACCGCAAGCGTCAGATCTCCATGCGTATCTGAATACTTGGCTGCGTTGTGCAACAAGTTGGTCAGAATCTGCGACAGTCGGGTCGAATCCGCGTCCAGCCACAATTCCTCGGACGGCACCAATACCGTCAGTCGATGCGCACGCTCATTGATCAGGGGTTGTACGGCTTCGACGGCCGCAGAGACGACCGTATCGACGACAATTCGTTCGCGCCGCAAACGCATCCGCCCCGTTGTGATTCGCGCCAGGTCCAACAAGTCATCGATCAGTCGCGTCATCTGCCGCACCTGCCGCTGCATGATGCCCAGCAAAGCCGCCGAGTTGACGGGATCTTTTTGGACAG
>Ga0105238_10000119_pt1 | contig 85885 bp, 72 predicted proteins | sample KBSC34metaG_FD_81526 | JGI IMG/M metagenome (GOLD analysis project Ga0105238, IMG submission 81526) | Corn rhizosphere microbial communities from Kellogg Biological Station, Michigan, USA - KBS C3-4 metaG | ecosystem: Host-associated > Plants > Roots > Rhizosphere > Soil | place: Michigan, USA...
CTGGGTGCAGTACCGGGGATTGAGGACTTGCCACTTCCAAAGCACTGGTTCCATATTGAGCAGAAACCTCGCTTTGAGCCCATTTACCGAATTGCTCGGTAACTATCGTAATTAATTTCACCATCAGAAGATCCATTCTGCCGAAACCCGACAGAATGGACGGTGCCCCACTGGCCGTGGCCGAAAAAAGGCGACGTAATGTCTGACGCTGTTTGATCCGATCCATGCGAATTTCCGTTTCTCACTCTGGTTTTCCGTCGACGGACACAAACACAAATGACTTCTCAAACAATTCTCGATTCAGGTCTCTATGTACGAGGTGATTTCGGTGACACTGGTCAGCTCAACGCGAAGTTCGCGGCAGATCTTATGAATGCTGGTCGCGTTGCCTCTCTGTTGCTGCTGTATGATTGCCTTGCGATTCCGACACTTGATTTCGGAATTGTACATGCCCTTCATCGGTGGTTTGGCTTGCCGCTGCTTCGGGAAGTTTTGGATTCCAAATCGTTGAAATTTGTGCGACGTCAAATTCTTGGGTACGCCGGAAATGGGCTTGGCATCTCCGCTTTTAAGATTCTCGTGCCACCAGATCGCCCTTGGTGGTCTCGCGCGATGTTTGCCGACATCGAATCAGCAGTTTTGATGCAAGTTGAAAATCAGTGCGACCGATTGCCGATGACTGAGCGGAGCGCCCTAGTCAATGCAGTAATCCAGAACACGGTTGACTGCAGTCCCGAGAACAATCTTTTTATGTCTCATGTCGTTCATGAAACTTACAAGGACATTCTTGCGAGTTCAGAACTCACGAACTCAATTCGAGACTGCGTCCCCAAATCAGACATTGACCTCGTGAGGCTACCAAACATTGGGCCGGCCCAGTTGAGAGTTTCCAGTGGCGAACACATACCAGGTGACCCTGCCGAAATTGTTCTCGAAGTGGCCGAATTGAACTTGGATTTGCTCGCCGCCAACGAAATCGGAGACGCTGACTTTGTATCAAGTCAAGACGCCTACTCTATTCTGCGAGGTAAGATAAACCGTTGTATTCCTGGCACATATGCGGTTGATGGCTTCATGAAACCTTGAAAATCCTCAGAATTCCTGATGTTCAATCCTCGATTGCCAACGGTACGTACTCGTTGGCGGATGTCTGGAAACTAAGGCAGAACAGCAGGTCTGCCGGCTTCCGTCGATGGCTAAGGGACGTACCACTACTCGATGAAGATTCGTTTTTGAGTGAGTATATATCGATGAGTGGAAATGAATCCGTTTCTTTTAAAGAAAAGGCCATCAGGCTTGGGATCACTACAGCATTCGGTGCGCTCGGTCCGATTCCCGGGATAGCTGCAAGTGTTTTGGACGTTTACTTTGTCGACAAATGGAAAGCCGGGTACACACCCAAGATCTTTTTCGACGATCTTGGAAAGCTCTCGTTGCGTCGTCGCGCCACGTGAAAAAACGAACTAGCGATCAAAAAAAGGCGGCACCGCTCGTTGGGCCTGCTGGGTGCCAAGCCGTAAGCAACAAACGTCAGCATGACGAAAAGCATCGCAAAAAAATGCTCTCTTTTGTCGTTCGGAGCGATCCCGCGGTCGTTACCTTTTGCTGGGGACTGGGGTATTGGTCGTCGAATGTGAGGAAACCGATCCGACAGATCGAGCTCGTCGCAGGTTCGGCATTTGATAGATCTCAACGTATCCTCCCACCGGCATGGGTGGGGTGCCGAGTTTCGCGGGTGAAATCAGAAACTTGCCAGATGATTCCACTAATTCAACGTCTCTGTTGAATTGAGGTCCACCGGCAGAACTTTGACAGACGTTGACGGTGACGGATTTGTTGGTGTCGTCCTGAGCGACCCAACTGTCGATGATCGCAATATGGACTTTGCCCCAGATCAGGACGCACAGGGGACTCACATCGGCATAGGACGTGATTCGCGTGGTAAACACTTTTGGGTATTGATAGATTTCGTACGGTTGGTAGTTCGTCCAAACCCCGGCAGCGACCAGATAGTTCGCCACGAACCCCAGGCAGTCATAGCCAAAAATCTTATCGGCCACCATCTTCTTCAAGGCGTCCGTATCCGATCCGTTGAAATAGCGGTCGCCCACTTTTCCAGTCCATTCGACCACTCTCGGATAATTGTTGGAACCGTCCGTGGGCTTCGCGCGACTTGCCACATCAATCGTCAAGTTCTTGATCTTGTCTTTGTTCTTGATGATGAAGTTCATGATCTTGATGACCGCAGCCGGACTGCCTTGACCCTTGAGCGCGATATCGAATTCCACGGGACCGACAGTGGCATTCAGGCTGGGACCACTGGGGCCGGGGCCGTCAGTGAAGAAACGGATTTGGACCAGCAGACTTTTCGCCGTATCGTTCCCTCCGTTGGAATCACTTCCAGACATGTATTGCGAAATCGGAATCGAACCCGAGTTGGTGCTCAGGCCTGGATTCAGCAGAGCGTCGACAAGGTCGTGGGGTGAGACGAGTGCATCTGGCATGGTGCGGCCTTCAGTTCGATATGTTTAACAACAATCGGGTGCTGGACGGTCTGGAGTTTCTTCCGGCGGTCTTGAAAATCGACCGCGAGTGACGAGGAATCAGTATAGCCACCCCTGCCCCGATTCGAGCATGAGCAGACCGCGATGACGTCATCGGATAGATGGCTGCCGTGAAGCGAAAAAGATCTCGATCGTCCAGCGATCGTGGTACATCCGCGCGATCATCTCAGCAGGCACATCCCGCAGATTCGTGGCGATGCGTAGAAGGCCGTCGCAGTCCTGTCGAGTTGGCTCCCGAGCGACAGTGCGACTTATGCGGTTTCGCTTCAATGACCACCTGTTGTCGACTCTGCGACGTCGTCACTCGTTACGGTTCCGATTCGTCGGTCCACAAGGGAAGCTGGTAGATGTCGATCCCGGCACTTTCGTCGCTGAGCACAAGCGCCCAGCGAAATTTCGTCTGACGGTGACCCATCACGTCGTCAGCCGTCCCAAACGATCGCTTCATCACGACATACCGAGCCTTGGTTTCATTCAGGCGGGCCAATCCCGGATTGTCTGACGCGTAGTCCTTGAAATGAGGCACGAATGGTTCGTTCGGCTCCAGGTTGGCGGGCCACTGAAACTGTTCCAGCCCTTCCCGCAGCTTGATGAAGTGTTCGGGGAAGAAACCCGAGTAGCCGTTCACGAGCGGATGGCGGAAGAATGTGCTCCAATACATCCAGAGAGTCGTTTCTTGATAATCTGCCGCCGAATTGCCGCGAGGAAATGGCATGAACGCGACGACCTGTCCAGGTTCCGCGTCATCTCGCAGCCATTGGGCCCAGCCGGGAATTGGGTCCGTCGCGGGTAGTTCGTACAGTCTGGGTGCAGATGGGATCACTTCCAATGTGAACAGCAGGCTCACCAGGACTAACGGAATCAGCGTCGGCCACCGGACTACCTGGTCCGAACTGAATCCAAACAACGAATTCAACCACGCCGGAAGATGCCGACGATCCGACTCTGTACTCCATCCTCGCCGCGTCAGCCAACTGGCAGGATGCAACACTGCCAGAACTTCGACACTTAACCAGACGATCGCCAATTGAACGAACATCGCAAATCGGAACGGGCTGCGAACCAGTGAGAATCCAGGAACATGCGATTGCAGGACGGAATAGGGAATCATTCCTCCGATCCACGGAACGTGCTCCCGAAACTGGACCGTCGTTCCGAGAGACAGAGCGAACGCGAGCGTCCCGAACATCGCCGCGAATAAGCCCCAGCGACGTCGCTTTGAATTGAACAGGGAGACGATCAATCCCAGCGGTGCGAACAACAACTTCACGCCACCGCCTCCTAACGCGAAAATATTCTCGCGCGTGGGATCGGGAGCTTCGAGAAATCCGACGCAGTTTCGCCATGGAACATCGGTGTAATCGCGCCAATGAGCCGATAGTTCATAGACCAGATCTGCTGACCGCAGGGCCTGCCACTCGTGCTGTCGCGACATGGAATGTTGCAACCAGGCGAAAGGACCGATCATCACGCTGGCAATCAATACCGCAATGCCAACCTGCCACCAGAACGGTCGCTCCCACAGCCGGCGATTCCAGAAGCAGACCGAGCACGGCACCAGCAACAACGTTAGAAACAGCCCCCAATAGTTGCAGGCCCAGAACGTCAGTCCGTATGAGAGTCCCAACCGGATGCCAACCGGGATTACCAAATGGAAACGGGGGGGAGGCGCATCGTCATGGATGTCCGCGTCGGCCACGTCCACAGGCGAATCCGCGCCGCGAATCGTCGCTGTGCCAAACAGATCCAGGACGGCATGCAGTGTCCAATACACACCGAATAGTGTCGTTAGTTGAACAACTCCGAATTGCCACAAAACGAACGGTAAATTCAGGGACATCAGACCGCCGCAGAATGCAATCCACGGAATGTGTCCCAGTCGGCGAAGCAATCGATGCGCACTGAATCCATTCAATGTCAGGATCAGCAATTGATAAACGTTGTAGGCGAGCCCACGCTCACCAGTCAGCAGAAAGATCGGTGCGACGATTAGCGAAGTCGGCTGGGCCTCTGAAAAGATGAACGCGTTCTGGGTCGGGTAGAAAATCGGCGCGTTCCAATACCCTTTGAACCCGTCCGCAGCCCGGTCCGCATTCCACCAGACTGTCCACAGATTTAACAGCGGCACAGTCGAATCCGGCTCGCAACCGATACTGACGTGTGTTCTAAGAGACGCAACCAACGGCCATTGCGCGATCATGGCCAACACGGCATACGCGATCAGCCAGCGAACTCCACCCAAACGAATCGTGCGCGGAATTGATTCGATCAATGGATCATCTGCACACATTTCTGGTACGCCGAGGGCCGATCAAATGGGTTCCGAATCATACCGGCTTGTACTGGGAAACTCATCAGGTTGACCTCACAATTCCCGTTCGTGATCTGATTCGAACACTCTGTCGCCTGGCCTGCTTCCGGAATTGTTGGGTCGCGGATATGTTGTGGACGTTGACACAGCGCGTCGATCGTGTCTGTTAAACGTTGGGCAGGCTGAGTGTGCACGCCATCGCAGTGAGAGCACCGTTATCAATCGAATTTCAGCAGGATATCAGCAGATGAAATTGGGACTCATCAATTCGGCCTGGGCACAAGCGGGTCGAGACACCGGATGGGGGATCGAGAAAACCAAGGAAATCGGTTTCGACACGATCGACATCTTCGCTGACCCGCTGGACATCGACGTACGCGAACGCTTGTTGATCCGCCGTGAGTGTGAGCGACAGGAATTGCCGATCGTTTCGCTGTGTTGCGTCGCGACGGGTTTGATCGATTTCAATCCCAGTGTGCGGCGTTTTCACGTCGATCGAGTCACCAAATACCTGGATCTGGCTTGCGAGTTCTCTGCCCAAAACGTGTTACTCGTCCTGGGCGAGTATCTCTGGAATCGTGAAGTCATTCGCCCGGAAGAACAATGGGCCGATGCGGTGGAATGCTGTCAACGATTGGGCGACTACGCGGGTGAGCTGGGACTGAAGATCGCCTTGGAACTGGAACCGTTTCCGCTGTCATTGCTCAACAACGTCGACAATATGGTTCGCTTCATTGACGACGTTGACCACGACGCCGTTCGGGCGAATATCGATGTGTCGCATCTGTGTCTTGCAAATGTGAAACCCGAAGAACTGCGACGACTGAAGGGCAAAGCCATCCATGTGCATATCTCTGATTGCGATGGAAAGGTGCACGGCGACCTGCCACCTGGTCGCGGTGTCGTCGAATTTGAACCCTATCTGAAAGAGATCGCGGCGCTGGGGATCGATGGAGTCATGTCGATTGAACTGGAGTACAGTCCCGAACCTGACAAAATCGAAGCGTGGGTGGCGGAAGCCTACCGGGAGACGAGACGCCTGATGCAATTGACGGGACTCGCCACATGCTCGGCCCCCAAGGCATAGGAAGACGTTTGAATGGCGTGGACGGGTGCGCTTCCAGCGTGATTGGGAACTGTCTTCGGGAATGGGCTTGAGCCAATTCACCTTTCGGTGCGGCGTCAGGCCATCGCCGTCATGCGGAAACGCCACCAACCAGCGGAAAAGCAGACGGTGGCAAAGACCAGCAACATGCCGCAGCAGGTTGCCACCAACTGACCGTCAACCACCGGCTGGGTCAGCACCGCATCGAATGCCTTGAGTGCCCACGCATGCGGTGTGAACAGGCTGATCTGCCGCATCATCTGCGGAAAGAGCTCGCGCGGAAAGAAGCAACCGCTAATACTGCTGAAGACCAGAATCAGAGTCGTACCGTACGATGACACCTGTTGATCAGTATGGACCAGAGTCGACAGCAACAAGCCCAGCGAGGTGGCGGCGGCCGATGTGCACAGGATGACCGGGATCAAGTAAATCGGCTGAGATCCCCAGGGCATGCCAAACAACAAGCGACCGCAGATGAACAGCAACCCACATTGCAGAATCGAGGTCAGATAGAACGGAATCGTTTTGCCAACCAGCACGGGTACCGTTCCGATGGGTGCCAACAGCAACCTTCGCAACGTGCCTTGATCCCGCTCGATGATGAACGACCGAGCCATGATGCTGATCAGGAAGAATGCGAACATCACCGTGAAGCCAGGAACAACCCACAGATAAACGGCGTTCGAGGGAGCTGACTTGGAAACGGGCGGTGTGATTGCCGCTGCACGAGTTGCGTCGTCCTCATCACGCGATTTCGCCCACGATCGCGTCACCGGATTCTTCTGGGCCGCGATTGGAAATACGAATTTGATGACCTGCGAGTAGAGAACCGCTTCCAGCAGCTTGCCGATACCGGCCGAATTTGGCTTCGTCTCCATCGTCAAGTCGAGTGCTTGCGGCCCGGCCGCGGTCAGTCCGTCTTTGGTATCGAACAGGTCACTCATTCGAACATCGTCAACCTTCTCTTCGAACTGCGGTCCGATGGTCAGAATCAACGAAGCGTCTCCGCGTCGCATGGTGTCGTTCGCAGCCTCACTCGTCGAAACTTCGGTGATCAGAACTTCCGGACGACTTTGCAAGTCTTTGACCAGTTGATGAGACATCTCGGACTGGTTCTGATCGAGAATCGCGATTTTGAACCGCTCGGTATTCTCGTCGCGAGTCAGGAATTGGCCGGTCGACATCCCCACGATGGCGATAAACATCAAAGGCAATATCAGCAGCAAAACCAGGGCGCGCTTGTCCTTGGTCAGCAGCAGCAGGTCTTTCAGAGTGATGTGCCAAGCAGCCATGTCAAACAGCCTGTCTTCGATCGCTTCGTCAGACAACTTTAGGTGGTTAGTCACGCAGTCGCTTGCCGGTCAATTCCAGGAACAACCTTTCAAGATTCGATTGCTGAGTTTCAATGCGCAGCACGCTGACACCCAGCCTGTCCAACTTGTGCAGTACGGCCTGCAACTGCCAGGCGAGTTCGGGAGGATGACCAGCGAGGTTCGGAGCAAGCGTTCCCGCTCCATAGCGCAGTGGTTCGATGGGTTGCGGTCGCGCACCGTTGGACTCGCCTGCGGAAACAATGACAGCTGCTTCGCCGTCACTGCCAGTCCCAAGCCGTGCCAGGCCACTCAGTTCGTGCGCAATTCCGGCTGTCCGATCAACGTACAGGTACAAATCGGTCGCGATTCCTGACAGCAGGTTCGGAATCGAATCGTTGGCCAGAACTTCACCGTGATCAATGATCGCGACGCGCTGACACAATGCCTGAACTTCTTCCATGTAATGGCTAGCATAAATGACGCCCACTCCATTTGCCGCTTGCCGACGTACGCAGTCCATCAAGTGCGACCGCGAATGAGGGTCGACGCCGACAGTCGGTTCGTCGAGGATCAAAATGGATGGTTGATGCATGAGCGCGACGCCAAAATTCAATCGCCGCTTCATGCCGCCTGAGTATGTCCCCGAGGCGCGGTGTGCACTGTCGGTCAGACCAATCTGTTCCAGAATGTCGTCGCAGCGTGCTTTCAGTTGCTTCCCGGACATCCCATACAACCGTCCGAAGAACAAGAGGTTGTCAATGGCGTTCAATTCCTGGTAGATCGCGTATTCCTGCGGAACGACGCCCAGCAGTCGCCGCTGATCACGGTTGTGACCATCAAACCGCTGGCCATTGAACAGGATCTCGCCGCCTGTCGGCGAAAGCAGGCCCGACACCATCATCATGGTTGTGCTTTTGCCTGCCCCGTTGGGACCCAGCAGTCCCAACACTTCACCGTGGTGAAGCTCGAAGCTGACGTCTTTTACCGCTTGATGATCGCCGTACCGCTTTTGCAGGTGGCGTGCCGCGACAAGCGGCTGACGTGGCGCCTCCGGTTGAGGCGACCCGTCGACTTCGACCGGCGCCTTGCGAATTCGATTGGAAAGGGGAACCGTCATCGTGCGAACTTGGCCGTTCTGATGGGGCGCTGATGTGATCGCCAAAGCCATGGTACTTGATCGTCCCCCCACCCCACACTGAATCGACTTCTGCTTCTGATCGAAGCCCTCAATTTGGTTTCACACAAGCACGGCACTCATGGCCAGCCCCACAACCAAGGCTGTTGTGCCGACTCGAAAATTGTCGTTCGACCGGATGGGAATCGATTCGACGATGGCGGCACACAGCGCGGCCGTTCCACAAATCAGAAACGATGTGGCGAAGGGCACCGTCGGCCGTGATTCGCCCCAGTACATATACGTCGCAGCCATCGTCCCGATGATGGCGAAGCAGAACAGTCCGCTCCACGTTTTCTTACGGTTCCAAGGCAACCGCCGTCCACCCAGCATCAGACCGCCAAATGTGGCCGAACCATCTCCCAAGGCGATGATCTGAAGTGTCATCAAACCAAATTCGGCTCGTCCGGGCAGCAACAACAGTCCAGCCAGAACCGGAGCCAGATAACCAAGCACGGCATGCATCCAATTTTCTTCGCCGCGTCGCATCAGCAGGTGACCAAATGCGATCGCAATCGTGAGGGCGATTGCGGAGCTCGCAACGCACAATCCAACCAGAATCGGCCCCCAGATATCCGGATGAGGAATGAAGGGCAGTCCGATCGGCAACAAGGCTGGCGACATATGAAATAGCCGCCGACGGAATTCGGTCGCGCCCATTCGCGCCACGATCCGACGGACGCCGGGGATGGACATCACCCAGTCGGGAAGTTGCGGTTTCGCCAGGCCCGCCGGCGAAACGGGTAGATGAGTCTGAATCAAATCTTGCGAAGTTGTTAAGCGGCTCATGAGAGAGAACTCCAGTCCTTCTCAGGACTGACCTCGAATGTGGCACGCTGCAATCCGTTGGGCATTGATGCCTGAAACTGGCAGTGAAATGTGCAATGAGCGTACCACTCGGGGTAACCCTCCCTCGGGCGGCGGCATCTCGGTTTTCAAAAGATGAACTTAGTGTTAAGTCGACGAGAATCGCCGAGAAAATGCGGGCAAATGAATCTGCCCGGTCAATCGCCGTTCAGATCTCTGGTGGCATAACCGGCAGATTTTGCCGTACCGGGAATTTGTTCAACGCATCACGCAAGACGTGCCAAATACCGGTGTTGCGAGCCCTACCACTTTCCGCTCTCGCTATGACCGGCGTAATCGTCGTATCACGAGCGTTGTTGATGACTGACGGGTCTGACTTCGTCGTTATCACTGCCGGCGGCCGTCATGACATGAAGTTGTTTCGCCAGTCGTTGCACTTCCGGCGAATCGGGATTGCGTTGTCGCGCCTGCTTCAAATCTGCCTGAGCGCCGACGACATTACCGCTCTGCAAATGAGCCCAACCCATCACGCACCAGTCTTCCGCCGTCGCAGTGCGTCGCGTCATCGCCTGTTCCAGGAAGGGTACTGCCGACGACCATCGTTCGCTGCGCGAGTAGGCAATACCCAGCATCCATTCAATCTCAGCCCGCTGCTGTTCCGTCGTCTCGGGATGGTTCATCGCTTCGCGGAACAGGGGGCAGGCGCGATCAGCGTGGCCTCGTCGCAGATGCAATTCACCTAACTCGGCCAGCGTCGCAAGCTCACCAGGTGCAACCTGCGAGAGACGAATGTACGAAGTCAGCGCCTCGTCCAACTGAGCTGTCGCCATTTCGTATCGGCCCTTGATCAACCAGGCATCTTTCGATTTAGGATCGAGTTGAAGCACATTCATAGCGGTGTCCATCGCTGCCGCATATTGAGAGGTCTCCCACTGCATCACCGCGAGACGCTCTGCCAACTTGGCGTCTTTCGGATGTTCGTCGCACAGTGAGGCAAATTCGGCAATGGCTTCGTCGCGCCGACCATGCATCCACATCGTTTCCACCAGTTGACGGCGTGAATCAGGGTCCGACGGTTTCTGGAGCAACGCCTCGTTCAGATACCTGTCTGCTTGATCTGCGTTACCCCGCTCACGTGCCGCTTGAGCCCGTGCACACAGTGCGCCGCAGCGTGCTGACCGCTGGGTCATTCGCCGCTGTACCGATTCGCAGCCCGTGGTCATCATCGTGACGAACGAACAGGCAATCACCACAGATCGAAGATTCGCACCAAGCGGACAAGGTCCGAGTGCGCGATATGACCAGCGGTGCGGTTTGACGTTCGCTCGAATGAGAGCTGGCGGCATGTATGCACCTGCGAGTGGGGCGGAAAGTCTGTCGACGAAAGGGGCGGAAACGTACCAATTCAAGCTTCATCTGGAAAGGCGAATTCTGCGCCCACTAATCGAGCGAACCTGAATTCTGCCCATGATTTAGCGAAAATCGGCACGAATGAACTGTCAGTCCAGCCAAGCCGCGACTGCGTCTGACAGAGTGTCGAAGACGCCAATTCCGTTGACGCGTTTCAGATCGACCATCGCGCTGGTTTCCTGACCATACCCCGTTCGCACCAAGGCCGATCGACAACCTGCGTTGGCGCCTGCCTGCAAGTCGCTCTCGCGATCGCCGATCATCAGCGAACGAGTCAGGTCGATCCCATGTTCGCGGGCTGCTATTTCGAGCATCCCTGGCAGCGGTTTCCGGCAGAGACACGCCGTTTTGTACTTACCCAAACCCTCACTGGGGTGATGTGGGCAGTAATACACACCATCAAGGTGTGCTTTGTGTCCAGCGAGGATCTCGCTCAATCGATCGTGTATCGCCGCCAACCGCGTTTCCGGAAAGTAGCCGCGACCGATACCGGCCTGATTGGTGACCACAACCACCGGAATCTGCCGCGCGTTCAGCATCGCGATTGTCGCAGCGACGGTTGGCAGCAATTCCACTTGCTCCGGCTGCGACAGATAGTGAACTTCGACATTCACGGTGCCATCGCGATCCAGAAAGACCGCGGGTCGCTCAACGCGTGACTGAGATTCCATGACGTAGGCTGTCCCTCAGCGATTTGGAGTGTCGCGTGCTTGTACTGAACGGGATCGTCTCAGTCGGTGACAACAGAATCTTAACCGACAGCACGGATTCCGATCCGGGCAAAGTCTTCGAATCCCATGCAGTCTAAAACAAGCTGACGAACGACAATAGTGCGTTCTGCGCCACCGGGAACCACGACCAATGCAAGCATAGGACGTTGCCAATGCGTTGCGGTTTTCCGATCCTCACGTGCCGGTGCGCGATGTCTGTGGCCTTTTTCGAACGGTCATATTCTGCTAGCATCGAACAGCGCAACAAGGGGTGTGCCCGAAGTTTGGGTGTTTCTGGCAGACTCCGGTGCTGCATCGTTTCCGAAAGACGTGGGATTCGATTGGTTCCCTTGAGCGGAACCCAGTTGGGCCATGTGCACGAGGCGATTCGGTACCACAAGGTGGTTTCCAACCCAGTCGGTGGGCGTCCGTCCGCTGATTGGCAAAGAGAATCGCAGGCGGGATGCCCGCGACCGGATGTGCACACGCTGACGCTATCGGCTGATGGTGTGAACGCCCCATTTGCTTACGGATATCGCAAGACGCGGGAATCGTAGCGTGTGGAAGCAGTTGGCGGATCAGTGGGCCCTCGTCACCGGAGCCTCCGCAGGCTTGGGAGCCGAATTCGCGCGCCAACTCGCATCGCGCGGGATGCACCTGGTCCTGGTGGCACGCCGCCGATCACTGATGGAAGAGCTTGCGCAGGAACTGCATACCAAGCACGGGACGCGCTGCGAAATCATCGTTGCCGATCTCTCCAATCCCGACGAACCTCGACGACTGCTCGAGGAACTGAGCGCCAAAGGGATCACGATCGAATTGCTGGTGAACAATGCCGGCTTTGGCGTCGTCGGCGAAGTCGGTCAGGCCGACGTCGATCGATTGTTGGAATTGATCCGTTTGAATGTCTCGGCTCTCACCGAACTGACCTATCGACTGTTGCCAGGAATGATTGAACGAGGTCACGGCGCCATCCTGAATGTGTCCTCGCTTTCGGCGTTCCAACCGGTGGCGTACATGGGTGTCTATGCCGCCAGCAAGGCCTTCGTCCTGCACCTGAGCGAAGCACTGCACTGTGAATTGAAAGATCGCGGAATCACTGTCACCGCAGTTTGTCCGGGCGTCACGCGTACGAATTTTTTCGACGTGGCAGGTGCACCCGGTTGGCTGCAGAAACACTCCTCCCATACTGTCGAGATGGTCGTCAAAGTCGCGATCAAAGCGATGGAACGCCGCCGACAATATGTCGTTCCGGGCTGGAGAAACTACCTGTTAACGTTGCTGGTCCGGATTGCGACACGTCGGCGTGTCGTGAAGGAATCAACCCGTTTCTTTCGACCGCGCCGCAAGAAGGATGCTGGCAGTTAGCGATCCATCGAAACGACAATCCGGTCGTCTCGGCGGGGAAGAATGATCGTCCAAAGCTTCTAATAATCCGTCGAAGTGAACGCAGTCGACGCTTGCCCTTTCGCCGTCTTCGGCAGAGGATGCATCGATCCGAATCAGATACTTGAGCAACCGCACAAGTCACAGACAGATTACGAATTTCGCACCACACTCTCTCATGAGTCAGCCGCTGAACACGCAACGGATAGAATCGTACGAACAAGCTATTGAATTCCTGTACGGACGAATCAATTACGAACGGTTCCAGGCCGAAGCCTACTCGACGAGTGACTTCAAGCTGGACCGCATGCGCCGGTTGTTGGAATTGATGGGCAACCCGCAGGAACGGATTCCGGTGGTGCATGTGGCCGGAACCAAGGGCAAAGGTTCAACGTGCGCCACGCTCGCCTCGGTCTTGAATGCCTGTGGATACACCTGTGGACTGTACATCTCGCCCCATATCACGGCCTTCGAGGAACGATTCACCGTCAACGGAATTCAGCCGGCTCAGACCGAACTGGTTGAGCTCGTTAACCGATTGATGCCGATTATCGCCGAGATGGACAATCTTCCCGGTCGGATGCAGCCGACTTATTTCGAACTGGCAACAGCCCTCGCCTGGCAGCATTTTGTCGATCGACAGGTCGATATCGCGGTGCTCGAAGTGGGTCTCGGCGGTCGGCTCGACTCCACCAACATCTGCAGCCCGCTGGTCACGGTGATCACCAATGTCAGTCGCGACCACACTCATGTACTTGGCAGCACCGTACATCAAATCGCCTACGAAAAAGCGGGTATCATCAAGCAAGGTATCCCGGTCATTTCCGGAGCCAGCCACGTAGACGCCGCGTCAATGATCGAATCAACCAGCAAAGAGCGACACGCTCCGCTAAAGCGGCTTGGTCGTGAACTGCGGGCACTGTCGCGCCGAATTGATGAGAACGGCGATGTGGAAATCGACGCACAGACGGAATCTGTACTTTGGAATCGGATGCCCGTTGCGCTCCGCGGTCCGCATCAAGGCACGAATGTGGTCCTGGCATTGGCCGTCATCGACGAGCTGCGACAACAAGGTTGGAATCTACCCGATGACCGTGTTCGACAAGGTCTGCTCAGTATTAACTGGCCTGCGCGTGTCGAGATCGTCATGCGTCAACCGACCGTTATCATTGATGCCGCTCATAACTGGGAATCGGCCAAGGCATTGATCGCGACCCTTGCAGAAGACCGATCCCGTCGAAAACGCATCCTGATCTTTGCAGGGACTCAAGACAAAGATCTGTCCGGAATCCTGCGACAATTGTTACCTCATTTCGAGACCGTGATTCTGACACGATATCTGGACAATCCGCGCGGAATCCCGATCGCTCAATTGAGCAACCTGGTGAACGCGTTGACCGCACAGCCGACACATATTGCTGCCAACCCAATGGCCGCGTGGGAATTGGCCAAACAGCTGTCAGCGCCGGATGACACGATCGTCATTACGGGATCGTTTTTCCTGGTGGCCGAACTGCGCAAGACAATCGTTATCGAAGAGGCCACAAGGTCACTCAAGGCTGTCCACGAAAACGAGATCTGACCGGTCTGGCCTCATTGTGGTGCCGGGCCACCCGCCTCAGGTACAACTCCCGTCTCCAACTGATAGGCCAATTGGTCGGCGGTCGTAATGGCCGACGAACCTGAGGGGTGGTGCCCGCCACATCGATCGTGCCAGCAGCATTGGACGGTGCCACAGCCGTGATGCTGCAGAAAGGTAAGAGGCGGTTTGCATCGAATCCTTGATAATTCTGATTGATCGCACTGATCAATCGTCAGGAATCGGAGCGGGTGGATCAACTAGAGGCTCGTCGTCAGAAACAGGACGGGAATCTGAGGAGGATTCCTCTTCGACCGGTGTGGCTTTGCTGGTCGATTTGGCCTTGTGGCCATAGCTGCTGATCGACCCGCGAAATTCTTCGTAGTCTTTTTCAGCATCGCCGGAATTGCCCATTTCGAAGAGTGTCGTCGGCTCCTTCTCCTTCAGAAAACAGGGCGTCCAATCAAACTTCAGTCCAACAAAATTTCCGTCATGTTGGGCACCGCCCGTTCCACGAAAGTAGTTGTATCCCAGATTCAATCGGCTGGTGGAGGTGGCCCACAGCGAGACTCCTGCTTCAGGAATAATTGCGGCAGGAGGATCGTTGGGTTGCCCTTCCGAAGCGTTCCCCATCCATCCCGAAACTCCGATATTGGGAGAGAATCGAGTGGGGGCATGAATTCGACCGCCAAGCTTGGCACCGAAGACGTCCCAACCAGAATTGGGAGTTTCGTTGATCGTGCTGGTGGCTGTCAGTCGAACAGTGGACCAGGATGTCGGCAGATAGAATAGGCCTGCTTCAAGGTTGGCTCGCGAGCGGCCATCCACCGCAAACCCGATCGTGGTTCCAACCTTTTCTGCTTGAAACCGGGCATCACACATCTGCTGGCTCATCTGTGCCAGCTTGCGTCACGGATTCCTGCTGTAGGGCTTGTCGTATTGTGCGGAATAAACTTCGTCCTGGCTGGCCCATTTGGCGGTAAACATTTCCGGGCCAAGATTGCAACCAGTCACCAGCAGAGGCCAGGTGATGATGCCGATTCGAAAGATCAGACAACTCGTTCGCACGCGTTGATCTCGCGCCGAGAGGAAAAGCGATTCGCAGCAGATCCAAAAACGGCATCTACCTGAAATCCGCATATCAGGCTAGATCGATGTGGAATTGTGCGACGAGAGGAAATCAACATGGGAACGATCGATGCCCAAATCATGATGCCGTGCGATCACCCACAGGTTGCCCTTGCGTGCTTCAAAAGCGGCGAGGCCGAAAGCGTCCTCGCCGCTGCGTGAGATCCTCTCTGATGAGGATTATGTGAGACTCATCGTGACCGTCTTCAATTCGGTGTAGTTGTTCAAGGCGACTTCGCCCAATTCGCGGCCCATGCCGCTCATCTTGAATCCACCGAACGGTGCGGCTGCGTCGAAGACGTCGTAGCAGTTGACCCACACCGTGCCAGCGCGAACGCTGGCAGCGAATTTGTGCGCTTTGGCGACATCGCGCGTCCAGACGGCTGCTGCCAGACCGTAGTAAGTGCTGTTGGCACGCTCGATCATTTCGTCAGCATTCTTGAATGGCAGAATGCTCATGACCGGTCCAAAGATTTCGTCGCGTGCGATGGCCATTTCGTCCTTCACGTCAGTGAAAATTGTTGGATTGATGAAATAGCCCTTGTCACCAAATCGACTGCCACCTGTGAGGCAGGTCGCTCCCTCGGATTTGCCCTTATCGATGTAACTCATGATCTTCTGGAACTGGTCCTGATCGACTTGCGGACCTTGCGTCGTCTTGGGATCAAAAGGATCGCCCAATTGGCGCGTCTTGGCTCGCGCGACAACCTTTTCGACGAACTTGTCATGGATCGATTGTTCAACAAACAACCGTGAACCAGCACAGCAGCACTGTCCCTGATTGAAGAACAGGCCGAATTCGGAACCTGCGACGGCCGCATCCAGGTCGGCATCGGCGAAGACGACGTTGGGACTTTTGCCACCCAGCTCAAAGGTCAACCGCTTCAAGGTCTTAGCCGCGTCGACCATGATCTTTTGGGCCGTCTCGAAATGTCCGGTGAAGGCGATCTTGTCGACACCGGGATGTTTGACGATGGCAGCGCCAGTTTCGCCATCTCCCGTCACGACGTTGATCACGCCATCGGGGATACCGGCTTCTTGAGCCAGTTCCGCCAGACGCAAACAGGTCAGCGGTGTCTGTTCGGCCGGTTTCATCACGATCGTGCAGCCTGCCGCGAGGGCTGGGCCCCATTTCCACGCAGCCATCAGGATCGGGAAGTTCCAAGGGATAATCTGCCCCGCAACTCCCATCGGTTCACGACGTGTGTAGCAGAAGTAGTTGCCGCGAATCGGAATGTTGTCACCCTTGATCTTGTCGGCCCACCCGGCGTAATAACGCAGACAATCAATGGCCAGCGGCAGGTCGGCTGCCTTGGCGTCATTGATCGGTTTGCCGTTGTCGAGCGTTTCAAGAGCGGCGAGTTCGTTCAAGTTGGCTTCCATCAGGTCGGCCAGCTTGTTCATCAGTTTGCCGCGATCGCGGGCGTCCATCTTGCTCCAGGGACCCGAATCGAAGGCGGTGCGGGCCGCTTTGACGGCGGCATCGACATCGGCTTCATTTCCCTGCGGGACGTCGGCAATCACTTGCTCGTTGACGGGGTTGATAGTGGAAAACCGCTTGCCGCCGCGCGATTCCTGCCATTGACCGCCGATCAGCATATTAGTTTGACGAACCTTGGGCGGTGCGATTGTTGCTGTGGCCATGAGATGCCTCCCGAGCGAGATGAAGTGAAGTCGAACCGATACCGGTAGCCTACCGCGAGTCGCTGAATGACTCCAGTTGCTGGCGAAGTTTCAAGGATCGTTGAGGTGCGGAGTTCGACCCGGGACTTGATGGACAGATGGGGTGATTCGCCGTGAATCTTGGGCCGGTTCAATGACGAGCAAACAGATGTGGTCGCATTGGCTTAATGTCCCGAATAATGGGACGGAATTCGAGTTGTCCCAGAACCTGAGTTTCCAGATCGATACCCGGGGCGATCTCGATCAGTTCCAGCCCGTCGCTGGCCAGCCGAAAGACCGCACGTTCGGTGACATAGAGCACGTCGTGCTGCCGACTGCGGGCTACCGTTCCGCTGAATGACAATTGTTCGACTTGGGCGAGAAACTTGCGATGAGCACCTTCGCGAATAATACGAAGCTGCCCATCTTCGATCGCGACTTCCAAACCACCGGAAGTCAGCGTGCCGCAGAAGACCACTTGTCGCGCGTTCTGTGAGATGTTGATGAAACCGCCGACTCCGGCAAGACGAGTACCAAAACGAGAGACGTTCACGTTGCCCTGCTGATCGATCTGAGCGGCTCCCAGCGCCGCGAAATCCAGTCCGCCGCCATCGTAGAAATCAAATTGGGCCGGCTGGTCGATGATGGCTTGCGGGTGAACAGCCGCGCCAAAACTGAGCCCACCAGCCGGCATACCACCGATGGGACCACTTTCGACCGTCAGGGTGACATGATCGAGCAGTCCGCGCTCGACGGCGATGCGTGCGATCCCTTCGGGCATGCCGATTCCCAGGTTGGCGATCGCACCCGGACGCAATTCGTCACAGGCACGAGCGGCGATGATGCGTCGTTCGTCCCAGGGCAAACATCCGAGCAACGCAATGCTGCTCGCCGCTTCCTCGTGGGAAGCGGGTTGAAAGTAGGTCTCGTTCAACGGCTCGGCAAAAGTCTGATGGTGTTCGTGGGGTTCTGCAATAACAACATGGTCGACCAGAATTCCTGGGACTCGAACCTGAACAGGAGGAAGTGGCCGATCGGTGATTCGCTTCACTTGGGCCAACACGATGCCGCCCGTGTTCCGAACCGCTTGTGCAATCGGCAGCACATCACCGATGACGGCTTCCTCTTCCATCGAGAGATTGCCGAATGGGTCGGCCGTCGTGGCTCGAATCAAGCCCACATGGATGGGGAAGGCTTTGTAATGCAGCCATGTCCGACCACAAAGTTCGACTCGATCTACCAACGGTGTGGTGGTGAGCTGGTTCAAGCGACCGCCACCAAATTCGGGATCGACAAATGTCCCCAAGCCGACGTGGGTAATGCTGCCGGGACGTCCGGCGGCGATATCTCGATAAAGTTGACAGATCACACCCTGAGGAAAGTTGTATGCTTCGATCAGGTTGTCGAGGGCCAGGCGGCCGATCCGCGGTGCGAGGCCCCAGTGGCCGCCGATGACGCGACGAATCAGCGATGAGTAACCGAGGTGATTCAACCCGCGCGATTGTGCATCGCCCTGGCCCGCTCCGTAAACGAGTGTCAGCCCGACCGGCGATTTGGTTGCAAGAAAACGCCGTTCGAGCGCTGCGGTCAGGGCTTCTGGATGAGCGGCCCCGACGAAACCGCCACACGCGACCGTCGTCCCGTCTGCAATGCGCGCGACGGCTTGATCGGCAGTACACAGCAACTGTTCAATCCGGTGCATTAACCCCACCAACCTCCGTTGACGTGGATCGTCTGGCCGGTGACATAGCTGGCAAGCGGACTACAAAGAAACAAAATGACGTTGGCAATTTCCTCAGGCTCGCCGAACCGCTGCAACGGAATGACTTCCAGCATTTTCTGACGCGATTCTTCGGGTATCGACTGGCCCATTTCCGTCAAGACGACACCTGGAGCGACCGCATTGACCGTGATCTTGCGGGCAGCCAGTTCCTTGCTGAGAACCTTGGTCAGCGCAATGACCCCGGCTTTGGCCGACGAATAATTGGCCTGACCAAAGAAACCGATCACCCCTGAGATCGACGCCATACTGACGATCCGGCCATCCTCGGCGAGTCGCGATTGCGCCGCCTTGCAGACGTTGTAGACGCCGGTCAGGTTGGTCTCGATCACATCAGACCACTCATCGTCAGCCATTTTCCGGATCGTCCGGTCGCGAATGATTGCGGCATTGTTGATGACAATGTCGAGGTGGCCAAACTTCGCGATCACGTTGTCGAATAACCCATCGAACTGAGTCCGCTGACGTACGTCGGCCGGCAACGCGATCGCTCGATCACCCAGTTTTTCAGCGGCTGCGACCGCTCGTTGTTGATTGGTGCCGCCGGGATCTTCGAAGTAATTCAACACGACCGTGGCACCTGCGGTATGCAGGGCGGTCGCAGTGGCCAGTCCGAGTCCCTGCCCACCGCCCGTGACAACGGCCACCTTTCCCGAAAGATCGATCTGCGTCATAAAAACCGCCGACAGAGGATTGCAATGACACCGCCAGCCCAGCAACGTGGACGGCGGTATTTCTCGCAAGGGAATGAGTTCACATGTTCGATCCAACAATTGTGCCAACAACACTCGCCAATTTCATCCACCCGCCACAGTCCGCCGCAGTCCGCCGCAGGCGGTTTGTACGCGTCGCATGATGGGCTACGAATAGGTGCGCTGTTCGCGCGTTGATGTTGAGCTTGTTGGAGGCGGCACACGACAACAAAAAAGCCTCGACCGTATTGGGCCGAGGCTTTGGTACTCAACTCATCGTGGGCTCGCCACGCACTCAGTTTTTCAGGCTGACAGCAGGCCGTTTTTCTCCAGGTAGGCGACGACTTCGTCGGCCAATTCGTCGATGCCCTTGTTGTTGGAATCGAGGGTCAGTTCGGGGGTCGTGGGAGCTTCGTAGGGATCGGAGATGCCTGTGAAGTTTTTGATTTCGCCCGCGCGAGCCTTTTTGTACAGACCCTTGGGGTCACGCTTTTCGCAAGTTTCGAGTGAGGCGTTGACGTAGATTTCGATGAATTCACCGGCGGGCATGATCTCGCGTGCTTTGTCGCGGTCGGCTCGGTACGGAGAAATGAAGGCGGTCAACGCAAGAGTGCCGGCCGAGGCGAACAGCTTGGCCACTTCGCCAATCCGGCGGATGTTCTCGGCGCGACCTTCCGGTGAGAAATCGACGTTCTTGTTCAGACCCATGCGGATGTTATCGCCGTCGAGGACAAACGAATGCTTGCCGCGTGCGTGCAATCGATGATCGACGGCATTGGCGATGGTGCTCTTTCCGCAGGCAGACAGTCCGGTGAACCACAGCACGGCACCTTTATTTCCATTCAATTTGCAACGCTCTTCTTTCGACACGGCGTGCGCGTGCCAGGTGACATTGGTGGACTTCTGCTCGGTCATGAACGAATAACTCCTGCAATTCAATGAACGGTTTTTTGTGTCTTTGATCACAACTTCGGATCAATCAGTGTGGCGCGGAGTGTAGGAGATGCAGAAAAACGATGGAAGTCTGCCCGCGGCCCATCCAAATTGAGCGTACGGCACCGTGGAGATCGGTGCTCATTTTGTGATCCACCGTGGCTCCGAAGTAGAGGTTCAGGCCGAACGGCCGCAAGCGGGTCTCTTGAAACCGAACCGACACAGTTTGCCCAGCCGAAATCGTTACGCCGCTTCGGTTTTCTCAATATTGAAAATATCCATCTGCACCGTTTGAAACGCGCACCAAATCGAAGAAATGGCGGGGAACCAATGGCGAGTCGTGTGTGTCGTTCCTATACTGAGAATTCGTTAACCTCAGGAAAGATTCAATGACCGCCGTGCCTCAAAACCAACCGCTGCAAGACGTTCACGTTCGAGAAACTGTGCCACTCGTCTCACCCCGCTATCTGAAGCAAGAAGAAACGATCTCGGACGACGCGATCAAGACGGTCATCGAAGGCCGGGAAGCGGTCAAGCGAATTCTGACCGGGGAAGATTCGCGGATGATCGTCGTCGTAGGGCCATGTTCGATTCACGATCATGTTTCGGCACTGGAATACGCTCAGCGACTGAAGGCGTTGGCTGATCGAGTCCAGGACAAGATCATGGTCATCATGCGGGTCTATTTCGAGAAGCCGCGGACGACTGTCGGGTGGAAGGGATTGATCAACGACCCGCACCTGAATGACACCTTCGATATCGCCACCGGACTGCGGATGGGACGCCGGATCCTATTGGAAATTGCCAGTATGGGTCTGCCTGCGGCAACCGAGTTACTGGAACCGATCACGCCGCAGTACATTGCCGATCTGATCGCGCTGACCGCAATTGGGGCGAGAACGACCGAATCGCCGACACACCGTCAAATGGCGAGTGGCCTGTCGATGCCAGTTGGATTCAAGAACGGTACGGATGGCAGTCTGCAGGTCGCGATCGATGCGATGCTGGCAGCCAAGTCGCAACACAGTTTTCTGGGAATCGACAGCGCCGGCCAAACGTGCATCGTCAACACGAAGGGAAACCCCTGGGGCTTTCTGGTTCTGCGTGGCGGCCGATCGGGACCGAATTACAGTGCGGCCGGCCTTGAAGACTGCATCAATCGTTTGACGGCCGCAAAACTTCCGCCTCGTCTGATGGTAGATTGCAGTCACGCGAATTCAAACAAGGATTTCCGTCTACAACACGTGTGTTGGGACGATTGCATCGCGCAACGTCTGAAGGGCAACAAGAACATCGTCGGTCTGATGCTCGAAAGCAATCTCAGTGCGGGCAATCAGACGCTGACGAATGACTTGAGCAAGCTGCAATATGGCATTTCGATTACCGATGGGTGCATCGGCTGGGACGAGACTGAGCGTCTGATCCTGTCGGCTCACGAACAGCTCTCGAATGCCTGATCGGGAACTCGACGACATCGAGAACCACTCGCTCTCGGCTTTTCGTCAGCACCTCCTCAACGTCGTGCGATGCGAGTGCGGCTGTTTCCGCGGGCTTGCATGCGTACCCGAATCACTTCTGGCAAAGTCATCTCGAGCGGCGTTTCGGTGCTAAGCCGGTGATAGAGCAACCCGAGGCGTGAACAGATTCCTTCGATCGCGGCGAGATGCTCGCCAAATCGCTTGAGATAGTCACGTCGAATCGCGACGGGGTCCACATACAACCGGCGGTCCGATTCCAGATCGATGAACAATTCGGGGCTCGAGAACTGGAACTGAATTTCTTCCGGATCCAGTATATGGAACACGATCACATCCTGACCGCGAACAGCCAGACTTCCGAGGCTCAATTCGAGTGTCTCTAGTGGAGCCAGCAGATCGGAAATCAGGATCAACATGCCTCGTTTGTTCAGACGTTCGGCGATTTGCACCAGCGGTTTTTCGAGATGCGTCGACGTTCCCTCAGCAGATTTTTCGAGCGAAACCATCAACCGCCGCAAGTGACCGCTGCGATATCGTGGCGGAATGTAATCGTCAATTTCGGCCGCGAATGTCGCCAAGCCGACGGCGTCGCGTTGCGTCGACAAGAAATAGGCGAGGGTCGCAGCCAGCGTTCGGGCATAGTCGGATTTGGTGTGCGCAACTGAGCCGAAGTTCATCGACTTGCTGGCATCGAGCAACAGCAGGCAACGGAGATTCGTTTCGTCTTCGAACCGTTTGATGTAGTACCGGTCAGTTCGAGCAAACAAACGCCAGTCGAGGTGTCGGGGGTCGTCGCCCTGCGAGTACTGGCGGTATTCCGTGAATTCGACCGAAAAACCATGATACGGGCTGCGATTCAGGCCAGTCATAAACCCTTGCACGACATGACGAGCCCGCAGTTCCAGGGACTTCAGTTGCATCAACGTCGCGGGATCGATGTAGCCATCGACGTTGGCGGTATCGCGAGCAATTGAAGAACTCATCGGAGATTCCTGTCCGGTAGCACAACGGTCATCAACAGAAAGACATGTCCTGATTAACCTGCCAGTTTTCTGTTATCGCTGGATCCTCAGAAGGCACTGGCGAGCGAAGACGCACGCCAGTGGCACACAATATCAAGTCTCAGTATTGACCGCTCATCAGCGACATGCGAGCGGTCTCACTATTCTGAACCCAACTCAATCGCGAACCCCGCCGACCCGCGTCCGCCGCAGGCGGTTTGTCCGCGTCGCATGATGGGTCGCGAATAGGTGTGCTGTTCGCGCGTCGATTGTCATCCCGACTCCAACGCGCGAGCGACCCACCTATTCTGAACCCAACACAATCGCGAACCCCGCCGACCCGCGGGCCGGGTCAATTGTCGAAGATCAGTCCTCTGTCGTTGATGTCAAACGGCACCAGGCGGTCATCGGCTGGACTGCCGCGGTGCTTGGCGATATGCAGAGCACGCCGCATGCGGTTCCCGTCGCGAATCTTGCCCATTAGAATGATTGTGTTCGCGTTGCACAGTTCGTCGCCGCTTTCGATCGGTCGATCGATCAAATCATCAAGGCGAACTTCATGCGACGTGTACATCAACATCGTCGACAGCTTCTTATGGTCGTACGCGTGGTTGGTGACAGCCTGTTCGTTGGCTCGAAAATTGACTCGAAACAAGTCTCGGGCGACCCAGTCATGGTCTTTGTGTAGGATCTGGTGATAGATGTAATCAAACAATTGGAATTGAAATGAATCGCTGGCTCGATCGACGGGTTCGACGCCGTCGATCACGGCGCGCCGTACGCCGTGGGCGAAATTTCCGTAGAAATACGCGATCGCCTGGTCGAGTTTTTTATTCAGTTCCGCGCGCCACTCGGCCCACTGTTCTTGATCCAGGTCGCTCCGAGTGACGCGACGACCTGTGCGTTCAAACACGTGAAAATAGTCGGCGCGAATCTGGTCGCGACTCCAGATCTCTTCGGGCGTGGAATAGGTGTCCAGCGGCCGATGCTTCAGCGACCAACCGCACATCCGTTGTGCGTAGTCATCATGGTTCTGGGCATCGCCGCGGGACGTCATATCGAACAGGATGCCGCGTTCACCTTCCTGCGACAGCCCGGCATTGGCAAATTGCAGGCCCAATTGTGTTTTGCCAATACCGGTGGCACCCATCACGACGGTCAATGTACCGGGAATCAGCCCGCCTCCCAGCATCAGATCCAAAGCGGGAATGCCGGTTGAAAATCGATCCGAGTTCGACATGAAGCATCCAGATGTCACGCAGGTCAATCGAAAGCGTCAATGCACACGTTGGCCGGGCTTGGCACCGCTATCGGGATTCAGCAGATAGATCTCTTGGCCACCCGCCCCGGCTGCCAGCACCATGCCTTCGCTGACCCCGAACTTCATCTTCCGCGGTGCGAGGTTGGCACACAGAATGACCAGCCGGCCAACCAGATCTTCCGGCTTGTAGGCGCTTTTGATTCCGGCAAAAACATTTCGTGTGACATCGCCTCCCATGCTGAGCGTCAGTTGCAGCAGTTTGTCAGCGCCCGTCACTGTGTTCGCGGCGAGCACTCGAGCGACACGCAAGTCGACCTTGGTGAAATCGTCGATCGTACAGTGTTCCGCAACCAGCGGTTCGTTGGCAATCGGCTCGGGACCGTCGTTCCAGGGCGTCGCTACGGGAGCCGCCGATTCGCCAGGTTCAGCGGCAGCCGCGTTCTGCTTTTCTTCTTCAATCATAGCATGGACCTGTGCGAGTTCGACTCGCTTCATAAGGTGTTCAAATTTGGAAACGCGCGTTCCGATAAGCGGCGTTTGAGAATCGTTCCACGATGCATTTGGTGTCTGCAGTAGTTCGCTCGCTTGTCGTGCCAGCTTCGGCAAAACGGGAGACAGATACACCGCGATTTGACGGAACAGGTTGAGCGTGACCGTGCAGGCGTCCTGCAGTTCGGCCGCTTTGGCGGGATCTTTCTTCAAGGTCCACGGCGCGACTTGTTCGACGTACTGGTTGGCGCGATCCGCCAGTGTCATGATCAACCTCATGGCACCGTTGTTGTCTCCCGCTTCGTAAGCGGCGGCAATCGCTTCGGATTGTGCGGCCCCCTGTGTGAACAGACCGCCGTCGTCCGGATAAACACTCGACAAGCCCACAGACTCGATAAATCGAGCCGTCCGGCTTGCGAGGTTGACGACCTTTCCAACCAGATCTGAGTTCACTTTGTTGACGAACTCTTCGAGGTTCAGATCCAAATCGTCCAGACGCGTGCCCAGCTTCGATGCGTAGTAGTAACGCAAGTAGGACGGATCAAGATGATTCAGGTACGTTGCGGCCTGAATAAAGGTCCCGCGGCGTTTTGACATTTTCTTGCCATCGACCGTCAGAAAACCGTGGATATGGACCTTCTCTGGCAGTGTCAGTCCCGCCGTCTTCAGCATGGCGGGCCAGAACAATGTGTGGAAATAGGCGATGTCTTTGCCGATGAAATGGTGAATCTCACACGAGGAACTTTTCCACCAGTCGTCGAGCTTCTCGCCGTTGCGTTCGCACCATTCGGCGGTTGAGCCGATATAGCCGATGGGAGCGTCGAACCAGACAAACCAGAAGTTGCCAGGACTGTCGGGGATTTCAAAGCCGAAGTACGGCGCGGGTCGTGAAACGTCCCAGTTCCGCAGTGGTTCGGCCAGGAAGTGGCCTTTCAGGTAATTCGCGACTTCGTCTTGCAGGTGATTTCCCGACTGAGTCCATTGTTCCAGCCAGTCGTGCAGCTTTTCGATTTCGACAAACAGATGTTTGGCTGTCCGCAGTTCGGGTGTCGCCCCGGAAAAGACACTGACAGGGTCAATCAGTTCTGCCGCAGTGTAAGTGCTTCCGCAGACTTCACAGTTGTCGCCGTATTGATCGGGAGCATGACATTCGGGGTTGGGGCAGGTGCCTTTCACGAAGCGATCGGCGAGAAACATTTTCTCAGCGGGATCGTAAAGCTGCGTAACATCGGTTTCGATGATCAGTCCCGCCGCACGCAACGCGGCCCAGATTTCGTGGCAAGCCTGGCGAGTTTGAGCGTTGTGCGTGCTGCCGTAGTTGTCGAAGCCGATATCGAACCGGGTAAAGTCGCGCAGGTGCGCTGTTCGCATATCGGCAATCAACGCTTCTTCACTGCGACCTTCCTGTCTGGCTCGCATCATGATCGCGGTGCCGTGAGTGTCATCCGCACAAATGTAAATGACACGATTTCCACGTAGTTTCTGGAATCGAACCCAGATGTCAGTCTGGATGTACTCCACCAAATGGCCAAGATGGATATGGCCATTCGCGTACGGCAATGCCGAGGTGACGAGAATGCGTCGTGCAGTCATGCAATTCCTGTTTCAGATTCGCCCGGATTAGACGGTCGTTGAAAGCTGTTCAATTGACACGCGATTCTAAGTTCAGGTTCGAATGATCGGTAGCGACGGCGACGGGTGGAATCTGGCGAAACCTGGATTTTTCCCGTCCGGTCATGGCCAACGGCAATTTCCGGCAATCGAGACGGACTCGAAACCGCCGCGATCATTCCCTTTCGAGGTGTCAGTTTGCTACTTTTCGCGGGTTGTAGACGAACTCAACAGGCGCTCGACCTTCAGGAGTTAAAGCAATGCAGCGTTCTCGGTGTGTCATTGTTTTGTGCGGCATGATGCTGCAATTCGGTTTCGATCATTCAAGCCTTCAGGCCGAAGAAGGGATGTGGCTGTTCAACAACCTGCCCAAAAAGCAGTTGGCCGAAAAATACAAGTTTGAGCCGACCGATGCGTGGCTCGATCACGCGATGAAATCGTCGGTCCGTTTCAATTCGGGCGGATCGGGCTCGTTTGTCTCTTCGACAGGCCTGGTGTTGACGAATCATCACGTAGGTGCCGACACACTTCATAAGATCAGTACCGCCGATCACGACTATTACAAGGAAGGGTTCTGGGCGAAGACTCAAGCAGAAGAGCAACGGGCTCCGGATCTTGAACTCAACGTGTTGCAGTCGATCGAAGATGTGACGGCACGTGTCAACGCGGCGGTGAAATCGGAAATGTCCCCACCGGAAGCATTTGTCGCTCGCCGTGGGATCATTTCGACGATCGAAAAAGAATCGTTCGATCAAACTAAACTGCGCAGTGACGTGGTGACGCTGTATCAGGGCGGACAATACCATCTATACCGTTACAAAAAGTATACCGACATTCGACTGGTGTTCGCTCCGGAATTTGAAATTGCCTTTTTCGGTGGTGACCCGGACAACTTTGAGTACCCGCGCTACGACTTGGACGTCTGTTTCTTCCGAGCGTACGAAGATGGCAAACCGGCCAAGATAGAGCACTTTCTGAAGTGGAGCAAGGCGGGAGCAACGGATAGTGAATTGGTGTTCGTCTCGGGGCACCCTGGCAAGACCGACCGCTTGAACACGGTTGCTGCATTGAAGTACATCCGGGATGTGCAGGCCCCTGCGATGCTCGATTTGTTACGACGACGCGAAGTGATGCTGCAGCAATTCGGTCAACGTGGTGAAGAGCAAGCGCGGATTGCGAAGGAAGATCTGTTCAGTGTGCAGAACTCACGCAAGGCCTACTATGGTCGCATCGCGGGGTTGCAAGATCCGCAAGTCATGGCTCACAAAGAAGCGTCTGAAAAGGCTGTTCGAGCCAAGTTCGATTCCAGTCCGCAATCGAAGAAAGACTACGGAGACGCCTGGGAAAAGATTGAAAAGACGCAACAGATCCGCCGCGAAATCGGCCACCAATATAACGTGCTGGAAGGCGCTCGCGGCTTCAGTTCGACATCGTTCAGCATTGCTCGAACGCTGGTGCGCCTGGCAGAAGAAAACGAGAAGCCAAATCGCGACCGGTTGCCCGAATACAGCGAGGCTGCACGGAGTTCTCTCGAACTGGGGCTGTACTCGACGGCGCCAATCTATGAAGACCTGGAACTTGCCAAGCTGACCGACAGCCTGGGCTATTTGCTCGAGAAGTTAGGCGACACGCCGTTCACTCAAAAGGTCATGAATGGCAAGAATCCGGCCGGACGCGCTGCCGAGTTACTGTCGGGAACGAAATTGAAGGAAGTCGCTGAACGCAAGCGAATTGCCGCCGGAGGTAAACAGGCGATTGCCGATTCCAGCGATCCTTTGATCGTTTTGGCACGCATGGTCGACCCGGATTGTCGGGCGATTCGTAAGAAGCTCGAGGAGCAGGTCGTCGAAGTCGAACGACAGGCGTATGCGCAGATCTCGCGAGCCCAATTCGAACTGCAGGGAACAAGCACTTACCCGGATGCGACCTTCACGTTGCGTCTGTCGTACGGGACGATCAAGGGGTATGAAGAGAATGGCAAGATGGTGGCTCCGCTTACGACGATGGGCGGCGCATTCGAGCACGCCAATCGTCACGGCAACAAATTCCCCTGGGAATTGCCGCCGAGTTGGCACATGCACAAGAATGACATCGACCAGAAGTCTCCTTACAACTTCGTTTCGACCTGCGACATCATTGGCGGCAATTCCGGCAGCCCAGTGATTAATCGTGATGGTGAGTTTGTCGGGATTATCTTCGATGGCAACATTCAGTCACTGGTTGGCGATTTCGTGTATGACGAACGACAGAACCGTGCTGTGTCAGTTCACTCGGTTTCGATCATGGAAGCGATGAAGAAGATTTACGGGGCCGGTCCGCTGGCCGCCGAATTGGGACACTGACGGTCACGATTCGTGATTGAAGACTGTTGAGTTAACGATTTCCGGTTGCGTGCGTTCTGTAGGGATGCACGCAACTTTGCTTTCCAGTCAGACAGAATTGAACGTGTCGAAATCCTAGGGAAAGCACTGCGAACGGGAAACAGGCTGCAGGCAGTCGTTCGAATTGATTATTCACGTTCGATCAATTCAAATCGCTAGTCTTCGGCTTGCCGAAGCGGCGTGATATCGTTGTGGTCACTCTGGATATCGAATACGTGAGGAGAGTCCTTTGAGTACGGGCACCGAGGCATCAGCAGATGCAGGCGTAAAAAAGAAGGGGCTGATCCGCTCTGAAGATTGGCTGGCGATTATTCTGGGAGGAATTCTGTTGCTGGGTGCCCTGGCAGCGTCTGCCACGCAGCCTGACAAGCAACCCGAGGAACGACTCAAGAAGATCGACACGGCCAGCGAGCGATTGAAAGCGCTGCGCGCCTCAAGTGAGTCCCAAGTTGATGCCGACACCCAGAAAGCGATTAAGTCGGGGGAAAAGGATTTGGCGAAGCTGAAGGCGGGATTCTACAGCAATCCAGCGAAGCCCTATGTGGCAAAGCTGGATTCGTGGAAAGCGAATCCCGCTGAAGCGTTCTACGTCAAAGAAGAGATCGTCAAGGACGGCAAAAAGGAGAAGAAAGAGACGCTGATATTGCCCGGCGTAGCGGGCGCCCTCGCCATTTGCCTGGTGCTGTTCGTCATCGGTGCTGTGTTACTCGGCGAGCCATTGCTGCCCTCGGTTGTCGCATTCGCGGCGATGGCTGTCCTGACGACAATCAGCCTGATTTTGACCGGACAAGATACCGTCAAGTATTACAACTTTGAGTATCCGATCTGGGCGTTGCTGGTGGGGATGCTGATCAGCAACACGATTGGAACGCCGTCGTTTTTACGGCCAGCGATCCGCACGGAATTGTATATCAAAACGGGGCTGGTGCTGTTGGGAGCAGGTGTCCTGTTGAGCCGTCTGCTGACGTTGGGTGTCCCCGGCATTCTGGTCTCGTGGGTCGTGACTCCGATTACGCTGATCACAACGTACATTTTCGGGCAACATGTTCTGCGAATGCCGTCGAAATCGTTGAACATGGTGATTTCGGCAGATATGTCGGTCTGCGGAGTTTCGGCGGCGATTGCGACCGGCGCTGCTTGTAAGGCGAAGAAGGAAGAACTCTCGCTGGCGATCGGAATCTCATTGGCTTTTACCGCGGTGATGATGGTGGTGATGCCATTGTTCATCAAATGGGTCGGCATGGACCCTGTCCTTGCTGGCGTCTGGTTGGGTGGGACGATCGATTCCACAGGTGCCGTTGCCGCCGCGGGAAAGATTCTAGGAGATATCGCGCTGGATGCCGCTGTGACCATCAAGATGATTCAAAACATCTTAATCGGCGTAGTGTCGTTTGGAGTCGCGGTATACTGGGTGAGCTATGTCGAGCGAACGGAAACAAGTCAACGACCGGATGTGAAAGAGATCTGGTATCGACTGCCTAAATTTGTGCTGGGTTTTGTCGGTGCGTCGGTGTTGTTCTCGTGGATTTACTCGCAGGGACTGCAGGGACAGGCGCTGGCTGGTTCTGTGACGGGCGTGACCGAAACAGTGCGAGAATACCTATTCTGTCTCGCCTTCGTGGCAATCGGGCTCGAAACGAACTTTGTAGAACTGTCACGGTACCTGAAAGATGGCAAGGCGATCACGCTGTACGTCTGCGGCCAGACGTTAAACCTCGCACTGACGTTGCTGATGGCGTGGATCATGTTTTTCCACGTGTTCCCTCAGGCCGCAGAAGCCTTGAAACGGTAGTACCGACACATGTCTGAGCAGGCCGCAAGTCAAATTCGAGAGGCGCCGTCCACCCTCGGAGCGACCGGGAGTGAGTTCGATGTGCCGACATCTTTGCCTGGTGGGTGGATTTCATTTACTGCCGGGGCGGTCTGCGTCGGCACGATTTGGTTGATCGTCCTGCCGCTGATCGGCGATGTTCCCGCCGTGGCGGATCACATCGCTTTGCAGAAGCAGGGGAATATCGATCCCAGCGCGATGTTCTATACGGACCTGGCGATCGCTCCCGTGGTGGCAGCACGTGCCGAGCGAATTCATGCCGAAAACGCTGAATGCTTTTGGGGATGGCCAGCAAGTTCGCCATCTCTTCCGACCGAATGAATACCGATCTTTAGATTGGCCAGACGACTAGGTGGAAGGGTGTCCTGCGGGTGCTGTCTCGTGAACAGGCATGGCGGTTGTGGTGTGATTAACGCGACCGGTCAATGACAGGATGCGGGAAAACTCGAGTACAAACAGGCAGACAAATAAGGCAATCAGCACAATTCCAAAAATCAACGACCAGTCAAACGCAGTTCGTTTTCGCGATTTGGGTTCGGCAGGTTTTGAATTGACCAGTTCAATGTTGGTCGTACTTGTCATCTTTTTTCCAATTCTTCTCGCAACTCGGCAGGTATCCGTGACAGACAACTGCATTCGAGGGTAGGGCGGTTGAGTTCCCACAATTGGATCGTGGGATTGGGATCAGATCCCAGGTCAAGCGGGATGCTGTCATCGAGACGTCGCGCACACGCGAAGATCGGCTGGCCCGCGGCGTGATCTCAAAAAGAGATCGCGGAAGGGACGTTAGCAAAGCCAGCGACTTGGAGAAGATGCGGGGTGATCCATCGTCAAATAGACGTGCCAGACGGGTCGCGAGCCACTCAGAATCGACCGCGTTTGGATCACCAGCACGGGCGACTGAATTTGCGCGTTTTCAAACCGCAATGGAACATGAGTGACACTGTGCAGTTTGCGTGAACGCGTCGTGTCCGAATAGACGCTGGCGCCGGTATGTCCGCCACGAACGGCAGGTGGGATTCGCGTCTCTGCGGACTGCGTCGAAAGGGTCATTGCAGAACTGAATTCGGGATGCAATCCATCCGGTTCGAACAAACCCAACGCGATCGTCAGCACCATCAGACCAACTCTGATGATCTGAACCTGTGTCGATCGTCTGGGCCAAAACCTCTGCACGACAATTCCCATTTAGCACGCTGCCGCGATCACTCGTGGTCACACGGGTCAACCCGATTGGAAGCAGCATCGATTCAGAATGTCTTACGCGATTGTGACCTACTTTGAAACCCCAAGTTCACCGAAGGTTTCGCGAATTCGTGGCATTACGCAACTTCCAAAATGATTTTCATGGAAGATTTATTTTCCACTGCATACCGTTCACTATCTCGCTGCAGGTAGCGACTTGCAACCTGCCGAAGACTGTCTAAAACAGCCTTCATGTCGAACTTCAAAATCTGGTTGTGTGTCAGATGACGAAGTGTTCGTGACGTCCTCTGGCCCATCAGAACTGGACATCATTTGATCGTGGCCCTGGTGTTGTGATTCATGAGTCGATCGGTGATCGAGCGTACAGAATCGACTTCCTCATCAAGGGAGCCTTCGTCGACGGTCCCGGCCGGCCTGACTCGACTCGGTTCGCGCGATGATGAAGACCATCACGAAACACGACCGCTCGATTTTCGTCTGATTTCCCGTTTGATGGGATTCATGCGGCCCTATTCCCGGCAGCGAAACTGGTTGCTGGTCGCCGCCACCTTGCGTGCCTTTCAACTTCCCGGACTCACTTGGGTCCTGGCAGCCATCATTCACGGACCGATTGAGCGTGGTGATACGCAGGGCGTGTTCTGGGGGGCAGTGGGATTTGCTCTGCTGGCCATCTTTACTCAAGTCACTATGCATTTTCGTCAGCGTCTGGCACTGGAAGTGGGTGAGGCCGTTGTGTTCGACCTGCGAATCGCAATCTTCGCGCATTTGCAGCGGATGCCGATGAGCTATTTCCACAAGACAAAAGTCGGACGAATCATCAGCCGCATGATTTCCGATATTGAAGACGTGCGAGTCGGCGTGCAGGAAGTCATGTTCGTCAGTCTGGTGGCATTCGGACAAATGCTGGTCGCTGCCGCATGCATGCTATGGTTCGATGCAGTGCTCTTCCTGATTGTGTTGGGACTGGCGCCGATTCTGTGGGCCATCAACCGATATTTTCATCGTAAGTTGAGCATCGTCCTGAGACAGATGCGTGAATCATTCAGCCGAGTCACTGCAACTCTGGCCGAATCGGTCATCGGCATTCGAGTGACTCAAGGATTCGTACGGCAGAAAGAGAATGCGCGGCTGTTTCACGATCTTGTGAAAGACCACTCGCTCTATAACACCGCCGTTCAACGCACGCATGGCCTGTTTCTGCCGTTGCTGGAATTGAATACGCAGGTCTTCATTGCACTGTTACTGATTATTGGCGGATGGCGCGTACTGCAGGTCGATAGCCAGACCAACGTTGGCGAACTGGTCGGTTTCTTCTTCATGGCGAACGTGTTTTTCTCGCCGTTGACGATTCTGGGCAATCAATACAATCAGGCGATGACGGCGATGGCAGGTGCCGAACGATTGTTCGCGCTGCTAGACCTGCAACCCGAATGGATGGACGCTGCTGATGCGCTGCCGGTTTCCAATATCGAAGGCCGAGTGGATTTCGAGAACGTGACGTTTGGCTATGATCCCATCCGACCGGTCCTGCACGAGATCAGCTTCTCAGTGAAGCCAGGACAGACGGTCGCGCTCGTGGGACACACGGGTAGCGGCAAGACATCGATCATCAATGTCCTTGCCAAGTTCTACCTGCCTCAATCCGGACTGGTGCGAATTGACGGGCTTGATCTGTTACAGATTCAAAGCGAATCGCTGCATCGACACTTCGGGCTGGTGTTGCAGCAGAATTTTCTTTTCCAGGGGACGGTGGCGCAGAACATTCGCTTCTCGAAGCCGTCAGCCACCGACAACCAAATTCGCGAAACTTGCCGGCAACTCGACTGCCTCGATTTGTTCGATGCGCTGCCACGCGGATTTGAGACCGAAGTGGGCGAACGAGGCAACCATCTGTCGCTGGGGCAGCGACAGATGGTTTGTTTCGCTCGAGCCTTGCTGGCCGATCCCCGGCTGTTGATTCTGGACGAAGCAACCAGCAGCATTGACGTCAAAACAGAGAAGCGGTTACAGGTTGCTTTGCAAGTGCTGTTGCAAGGCCGAACCAGCTTCGTTGTCGCTCATCGCCTGAGCACGATCCGACATGCCGATCTCGTGTTAATGCTCGATCACGGCCGCATCATCGAACGTGGCACGCACGATGAACTGATCTTACAGAGCGGCAACTATGCTCAGTTATTTGAGCGATTCTCGCGAGCCGCCGGATAACGCTGGTGCTTGAAACCGGAACTCCCGTTTCGCATCTTTCGGACATTCAGCGTGTGTCTCACTCATCGTCAGTCTCAAAATCGAGATTTTTGTGAGCGTGCTCACTTTGCGTCTTGATCGTGTTCGGCGAATGTCTATTATGTGAGCGTGCTCACAAAATGATTCGTGGGACGGAACTGGGAAGACATTTGCCATGCGTGTCACGGCGGAAACGAAAGAGGCGACTCGTCGCTCGATCCTGGCGGCGGCTCAAGAACTGTTCCGGACGGAGGGCTACGAGGCGACGACGACTCGCGATATTGCCCGCGCCGCGGGGATCGCAACGGGAACGTTGTTCAACTACTTCGCCACGAAAGAGGCGATTGTCACGGCCCTTGCAATGGACTTGCTCTCTCGGTCCGATTCAGTCGATTCATTGGGTCGGTACGCGACGCTGGACGAAGCGCTGTTTGCCCAGGTCGCAACTGCCCTGCGGCAACTCAAACCACTTCGCAAATATTTTGCTCCCGTACTCGAAACGGCGCTGTCACCGTTGACTGGATTCACCGATTCGGAAGTTCAATCGTCGCTGCGTACGAATCACCTCGAGACTGTGGTGGCATTCGCGCGGCAGCACGGGATGCAGGCGTCACTCACTCCGATGGCGCTGCAAATGTACTGGACACTGTACCTGGGAGTGTTGTGGTTCTGGACGACAGACAAATCACCCAGGCAGGAAGACACGTTGGCGCTGCTCGATCAGTCGCTGGAAATGTTCGTCGGCTGGTTGGGTGGCGAAGAGCGTCAATCGACTTCTCAAACAAGGAATCCATCATGCCCTTGACCGTTGCAGAGTTGATTCAGGAACTGCCGGATGTCGAATCCTCCGACGATTCGGCGTTGATGACAAAACCGCTGCAAGAGGCATCCATGCGACCCGTGCCTATCGGACGTTGGCGGCGGCTGGCGTTGTTGGGAACATTGCAGGCCAAGATCGCTGCGGCCTATGCGTTCCATTGGTTGCGTGGCTGGTTCAAGTCGTCGGACGAAAACAGCCGGCTGTTGGCGGAGACCCATTGGAAGACTGCGGTCCGCGTGCTTGATTCGATGGGCTACCTGCGCGGTGCCGTGATGAAAATGGGTCAGACGCTGGCGAATTTTCCCGATATCGCGCCAAACGCCTTCGTCGAAACGCTGGAACAACTCCACTACAACGCACCGCCAATGCATTGGTCGCTGCTGCGCGAGATGGTGTACAACGAATTGGGAGACGATCCCGAAAATCTGTTTGCAGAATTCGATCAACGTCCGTTCGCGGCCGCGTCACTCGGCCAGGTGCATCGCGCGCGTCTGAAAACCGGCGAGTTGGTAGCGGTGAAGATTCAATATCCCGGCATCGCTCGAACGATTGCGGACGATTTCCGTAATTTGTTCCTGTTCATGCTGCCCAATCGGTTGGGACGCGACTGGCAGAACGTTAAGGCTCAGTTTGATGACCTGCGAATCCGGTTGGAACAGGAAACGGACTATCGCTTGGAAGCCGCCGTACAGGAACAGGCACGTCTGTTATTTCGGGCTGACGATGGGATTGTGGTGCCGCGCGTGTATCAGCAGTATTCGACAGCGCGCGTGATCACGATGGATTTGCTCGACGGTGTTCCGCTGGACAAGTTCGTGGCCACGAATCCAACGCAACAGGAGCGAAATGACGCGGCGATCAAACTGGTGCGCGGCTGGTATCGCATGATGTACGCCGGACGCTTGCTGTACAGCGATTTCCATCCGGGAAATTTCCTGTTCATGGAAGACGGTCGCGTTGGCATGATCGATTTCGGTTACGTCGTGAAACTGGATGACGAACTATGGGAACTGTTCCGCATTCTCGATCGTCCGTTGACGACCGGTCGCCGCGAAGATCGAATCGCTGCGATGCGGAGTTGGGCGGGGCTGACCGACGACACTTCAGCACAGATGAAACTGTATGACGAGTTCGCAGAATGGAGTTGGTGCGCACGCTACGACGGAGACCACTTTGATTTCGGCGACGAGGCCGATTTTCGACGAGGAGTCGAACTGTTCACCGAAATGTTGCGTCGGCGTTATTCCCAAGGCCACCCGGTCACTCCGACAATCGCTCGCGGCACGTTTGGCTGGCGATCATTGCTCTACCGTCTGAAAGCCAAACTATCCATCAGTCCCATGGCGGAATCGGAAGTCCTGGCAACCGGTTGGGATCGTAGCGACTATCTGACCCGGCCGCGGGTCGACGAGGTACGCGATTGAGTTGGGGTAAGAATAGCGATGCGGCTTGCGCGTTGTAGGACCCGGCCGCGGGTCGGCGGGGTTCGCGATTGAGTTGGGTTCAGAGTAGCGATGCGTCTCGCGCGCTGCGGATGAATTGACGAAATTTGGGGCGTTGCCATCTCCGACCAACACGGTCGGCAACGCGTCTTGCCGAAATTGCCGGTTCTCGACTACATTTCGCATTCTCGCGGCGTTCGCTGAAGGGATTTGGTGTCGCCGAGCGATATCGCAATTGACAAGGATGTCGGACGGATGCTGAACCGCATCAGACGTTGGTTAAGTCCTGACCTGGCCATTGATTTGGGCACGGCGAATACGCTCGTGGCCATTCAAGGGGAAGGTGTGGTTCTGGACGAACCGTCCGTTGTCGCGCTGCAGCATGGCAGTCGCAAGGTTTTGGGGCGCGGCACAGCCGTAGGCAAATTGGCCAAGCAAATGCTCGGCCGCACGCCCGATTCGATTACCGCGGTCCGTCCAATTCGCGACGGTGTGATCACCGATTTCGAATTGTGCGAAGCAATGTTGCGTTACTTCATTCAGAAGGCGGCACGCACAACTCCCGGTTTCAAACCGAATGTCGTCATTGCCGTTCCCGGCGGCATCACAAATGTCGAAAAACGAGCGGTCTTTAACAGTGCGGAACGTGCTGGTGCGGGGCGCGTCTTTCTGATCAACGAATCCAAAGCCGCCAGCATCGGAGCGGGGCTACCGATCTCAGAACCGTTGGCCAGCATGATTTGTGATATCGGCGGCGGTACGACGGAAGTCGCAATCCTGAGTCTGGCCGAGATTGTGGCGAGCAAATCATTGCGTGTCGCCGGCGATGAAATGGACCAGTCGATCATCGAATACATGAAGCAGCATTTCTCGCTGCGAATCGGCGACCAGACGGCGGAGCAGTTGAAGATCAAGATTGGTTGTGCGTATCCCTTGGATCAGGAACAGACCAGTGACGTTCGTGGTCTGGATATCGTCAGCGGCATTCCTCGCAAGGCAACTGTCACCAGCGAACAGGTCCGCGAGGCGTTACGCGAACCGCTGGAAAAGATTCTGAACTGTGTCAAAAGCGTGATCGAACAGTGTGACCCGGAACTGGTCGCCGACCTGTCCGACACGGGAATGGTCTTGTCAGGCGGAGGTGCATTGTTGCCCGGATTGCCGCTGTTCTTTCAGGAACAGTTGGGAATCCCGGTGCGTGTGGCGAAGGATCCACTACGAACCGTTGTCCGTGGGGCCGCAATCTGCATCGAACACCTGGCGCAGTGGAAAGACAGTCTCGAAACCAACAACCGTCATTTGTAGTCGGGCCATGACGCTACAGTCTGCATTGACCGCATGTTGTCTGATGCTGATCGGCGCGGGGTTGTACTTCATTCCCGATGCCGTCGCAGAGAGCGTGCGCGGTACTGTCACTGATATTTTGCGTCCCGGCTATCAACTTGTCCACGTCTCACTTCACACGTTGATTCGTCGCGAATCAGCAGTTGCCGGACAGGACGCGTCGGTGGAGATTGCGGAACTGCAAGCGGCACTTGTCGAAGAACAAGAACGCGCGCGTGCTCTCGAAACTCAGCTGGCCATGCTGACCGAACGAATGGGGGCAGATCAGCAAGTTCCCGCAAGACGGTCTCAGCCATCCCGCTTGATCACCCGGTCACTGGTTGACGTGGCAGTATTGGGAGACACACTGGCCGATCAGTGGCGCGCCGGAAAACTGCTCGACTTGGGCGCCAAGAATGGACTGCGTGAAAACGAACAGGTGATGGCTCCGCGGAAGACTCAGAAACAGTTGCTCGATCAGGGTGAAGGTGCGGAGATTTCCACAGAGGATGCGATGTTGCTGGGGCGATGTGTGATCGGGAAGGTCGAACATGTCGGACGCTGGACCAGCACCTTTCAATTGGTCACTGATGCCAACTATCGAGGTCGCGCGCAACTGATTCGCGAAGCATCGAATGGGTCATACGTCTTCGAGGCTCATGGAATTCTGAAAGGGCAGGGCGGACCCCTCTGTCGATTAGACGGGATTCCTGCGGAATCATCCGTTCGCGTCGGTGACGCTGTCTATACGGCCGATCGTGACGGGACTCAGCCCATCCCCCTGTACTACGGAAAGGTGATTGAAGCCAGGCTTGAGACCGACGACCGCGAATGGACCGTACTCGTGAAGCCGGTTGACCTGCCAAATCCTTTGACGACCGTGCACGTATTGCGATCGGCGGTCAATCTGGAACGAGTGGTGGCCAAATGATGTTACGACACCTCGCCATCGCCTCACTGATTTATGTGGCTCTGGTGCTCCAACCCGGCCTGCCGGTCGAACTATCGATGGCCGGTGCGCGACCCTGGATCCCAGGCATGGCACTGGTGTTGTGCCTGATGTTGGCAGAAGGTTCGGCGAGTTTGATCTGGGTATCCATTTTGGGGTTGGGTGTCGATTGCCTGTCGGGCGAACGCCTGGGCGTTCACATCGTCGTTGCGACGGCAGTGGCGGCGGGATTGCAGGTGTTTCAATCGAGTTCGCGTTTCGTGCGTCCTGCGGCCGTGTCGATTGCCGTCTTGACCGGAACGTTCTTTTGGAAGTTTGCCGTGACAGCGCTGCACGCACTGCTGGCCCATCGAACACTCGACTGGCCCAGCGTCGCGACAGCGGCGAGCGGTGATGCCGTCTATACAGCCGTACTTGTGTTGTTGGTGCTGATAGTCAGCCGCGCAGCGTGGGCGTCGATCTTCCCGGAACGATTGGCGCAGTTTTCAATCCTCAACCGCTGGTCTCGACTGACGAGTGACTAGTCCTTCGCAACATGCTCAATCGACCCACATCCACGTTGTCAGACAATGCTGGCGTCACTGCGCCGAGGCCTGGGGAAGGCAATCCGCAAGTGCGGTTGAGCATGCTGTGGGTCGGACTGGTGGTGCCGATCCTGCTGGTCTTCTGCCGCGTTGCGCAGTTGCAACTGACGCTGCAGGAAGAATTCGCGGCGGGTTTTTCCGCGACATCGGAAACGTTCGAAGACATCCCTGCTCGAGATGGCCGCATCCTGGCCGCGGATGGCAGTCTGTTGGCGATCGACGTTCAGCGATACGACGTGGCCATATTTTACCCGGCGCTCCAAGACCCGCCTGACGAGACGTGGATCGCTTCCAGGGCCAAACTTCGTCTGGCAAAAAAAGATCGTAAGGACAAGGTCCGCCTGGCGACGGAAAAGCAGCGCATCATCGAAGAGAACGAAGCAATGTGGACCTGCCTGGCCACTTTGACGGAGCGATCACTGGACGAAATCCTGGTGTCACGGCGACATGAGCAAGAACGGATCGTGCGCATCAAGGAATCTGTCCATCGCGCCTTTCGCGAACGTCAACCCGAACGCGCGACAAGCGACGAACCCACCGATTCGACTGGTGGCTGGAATGCGATCTGGCAACGACTACGACAGCAAATGTCCGACCCAGCGACCGCTTCAAACGGGCCACGTTTGATCACGGAAGAATTGGATTACCACATTGTCATCCGCGATGTCAGTCTGGAAATCAAGGAAGAGATCGAAGCGCATCCACAGCGATATCCTTATGCCAAAGTCCTCGTGCAGACACGGCGGACCTATCCACGAGGCGAATTGGCCTCGCACTTGATCGGGACACGCAAGCCGCTGAGTGACGAACAATTTCGCGAGCGTCGCAAACAGTTTCCGGACGGTGATCCACTCGAGTATCGCGTCGGAGATTCGTACGGAACTGCAGGACTCGAGAAGACGTATGACAACCATCTCAAGGGCGTCCGTGGTAAACGGATCTATCTCAAAAATCGCCGTGGTGAAATTGTCGAAACGCGGATCGAGCGTGAGCCTCAGCATGGCAAAGATTTGATTCTGACTCTCGACGCCGACCTCCAATCGAGGTCGGAAGAACTCTTGGATGCAGCTCTAAAGGTCACTCAGGGTGGAACTGTCGATCTGGAATCAATGCGTGGTGCGACGCGGGCCGTCACCTGTCCTCAGGGTGGATGCCTGGTGGCACTGGATGTTCACACTGGAGCCGTCATCGCCGCGGCGGCCGCACCTCGGTTTGATTTGAACCTGTTGGTCGTTCCCGACTCGAGCCGCTGGGCAGAAGCGATCTCGGATCCGCGCAGTCCGTTTCTGTCGCGCGTGACTCAGATGGCGTTGCCACCGGGATCAGTCTTCAAGGTGATTTCAGCCGTGGCGGCGATCGAAAGCGGAAAGATGCGGCCGGACGAACTGTTTCAATGCCAAGGATACCTCGATCGTCCCACGGAATACCGATGCCTGCCATTCCGCCATCAAGGCGTTGGTCATGGCGGCGTCACGCTGGAGGACGCGCTGTGCCGATCGTGCAACGTCTATTTTTACACGGCAGGTCGGCGCATGGGACCTCAGACATTGGTGAACTGGGCGCGTCAGTTCGGTATCGGACAGCCGACGGGAATTGACCTGCCGTTTGAATCGAGTGGTCACTTGCCATCACCGGACGCCCCGTTGCGCCCCGGCGAAAGTCGCCAAACCTGGCGACCCGGTGACACACTTGGCATGGCGATCGGGCAGGCACAGTTGACTGTGACCCCGTTACAAATGGCACGCGCCATGGCAGCCATCGCCAATGACGGTAATTTGGTTACGCCGCATCTGGCCTCTCATTCTGGTCCAACGACGTTGGGTGAATCGGATTCCATCCGCAATACGCTCAATGCCGAGGGATCGCATCCGATCGCGCATCTGCACGACGGGACGCTCGATCATGTCCGAACGGGTATGACGATGGTGGTCCACGACGTGCGCGGCACAGCACACAAAACTGTCTACATGAAAGAAGTGTCGATTGCGGGTAAGACGGGAACAGCACAGGCCAACGGCGTTGATCATGCCTGGTTTGCAGGGTATGTGCCTGCCGAACGGCCCCGAGTGGCCTTCGCTGTGGTTCTGGAGCATGGAGGCAGCGGCGGCAAAGCGGCGGGGCCGGTGGCCCGAGAGTTCGTGAAGACTCTGCTCGAACGTGGCGTCGTGGCGAAATCCGCCGATCTGGTTGTCACAAACCCAGGACAAAGCCGAAAAGGTCCTTGAATGCCGTGTTGGGTTCGAATGGTTCGTCTTGACCGAAAATTGACCACTTTTATACTCCGCCACATGCGATATGCCTTGCTGATTGTGTGTTTTCTGTCTGTCGCGGCGGTTTCCGTCTTTGCATCCCCGTGGTCGAAGCTGAAATCGGGGCTGGCTGGACGCGGTGGCCGAGTCGCGCCGGTCGATTCGAACTGGGCCGAAGAACGCGAATTGGAACCATACCTGATTCGTTCCGAGTTTCCCCTGCGAGATGTCCACGAACTCGTGCAGGATCTGGGTGACCTGCAGGCCGACATTGAGCAGGCCCTGCAACTGAAGTGTCAGCCGCAAGCGATTCAAATCCACTTATTCAGTGGCAAACGAACTTATGACGACTATCTGGCCGTTCGGGTCCCCGAAGGGCTGAAGCGACAGGCGTTGTATGTTCCCGGCACCGATGCGGGGCGAGTTTACGCGTACCGGAATCGAAGCCTGGAGACCGACGTCCGGCACGAAACGACGCATGCGTTGCTGCACACCGCGCTGCCATATGTTCCGATCTGGATTGACGAAGGATTGGCCGAGTACTTCGAAGTTCCGGCCGCGATGCGAGTCAAGGGAAATCCACATCGGAAAGAATTACAATCGGCGATTCGATTTCAACGTTGGAAACCCAACCTTGCACAGCTTGAGAGCAATCGAAAGCTGCTGGATATGGGCAAAGACGACTATCGAGACGCGTGGGGTATCGTTCATTTTCTCTTACATGGGCCCGCCGAAGCGCGCGAAGCGCTGAGTGTCTATTTCGAAGAAATCCAGTCAGGAGCCGCTCCGACGCCGCTGAGCGAAAGCCTGCGTCGCGCGATTCCGAAACTGGATCAGGCGATCATCGATCACTTGATGAAATGATCTGCCAATCGAGCGGGGATCTATGGTACGGATTTGTGACGCATGGAACTGGGTTTGCTCCCTCGTGCGTCTTCGGCTAATTTCATGATCCGATAGTCATGTCTGGACGGTTCGCGCTGGCTTGTTGCCGCGACATGTCGGACTGAGGGGGACAGGCAACAATGCCCAAAATCTCATTGAACGCTTCCTGTTTGTGCGCCGCCGCGCTGATCGTCCCGGCCATCTACCTGTTTTCCGACACGGCGTTGCCACTGGCATCAGCCCAGTCGGGGGATGTGAAACCGGTGGCGGCGAACAGTACGACGGTGGAAAAACCAGAGATTGATGAAAAGCATCCGCTCTTCAAGCTGCTGGAAGTGGCATATAAGGCTCGCAAGCAGGCCGAAGGAATTGATGATTATGAATGCGTTTTTGCCAAGCAGGAAATGCTCGGCAAGAAGCTCGTCAAAACCACGATGAACATGAAGTTCCGCGAAAAGCCGTTCAGCGTCTATTTAAAATTTCAGGACTTGAACAAAGGGCGCGAAGTTCTATTCGTTCAAGGCAAAAACAATAACAACCTGCTGGTGCGTGAAGCGGGGATCAAGTCAGTCATTGGAACACTGGAACTGGCTCCCACCAGTACCGACGTGATGGCCGAGAACAAGTATCCGATCACGCAGATCGGCATGAAAAATCTGCTGAACACCATCATCAAGCAGTGGGAAACGGAAGCCGATTTTGCGGCCGTGACGACTCAGAAACGAGCGGGTTCAAAACTCCCCACAGGCGAGACCTGTACGGTGTTTGAAGCGGTTCACGAAAAGCCGTTTAAAGAATTCAAATTCCATACCACGCGGTTGTGGGTGGAAGATGAGACGGGATTGGCGATAGGTGTGCAACAGTTGGCGTTCCCCGGAAAAAACGACAAGGAACCGCCACTGGTGGAAGAGTACTTCTACGGGAAGCTGAAAGCGAATGCGAAGCTAACCGACACCGATTTCGACCGGAGCAACTCGAGTTACGCTTTCAAATGACGTCTCAATCTGCCTCGAATTCGCCAACTTCGCCTGCCGTCGCCGAAGACGTGCTGCAGGTCCGTCAGTGTGTCGCGAAGGCGCGTGGCAAAGGCCAATCGATCGGGTTCGTTCCGACGATGGGAGCGCTGCATGCAGGTCACGTCAGCCTGATAGAACGGGCGCGAGCCGAATGCGGTTACGTGGTCGTCAGCATCTTCGTCAATCCGACCCAGTTTGGCCCCCACGAGGATTTTCAAAAGTATCCTCGTCCACGATCGCTGGATCTCCAAATCTGTGGTGACGCAGGGGCGGATCTGGTCTTTTATCCCACCGTCGATGTGATGTACCCGGCTGGGTATCAAACGTTTGTCGAAGTCGGTGGGCTGTCGGACATCCTGGAAGGGGCGATTCGGCCAGGTCATTTCCGCGGGGTTGCGACGGTCGTTACAAAACTGTTCATGATCGCAGGTGCCGACAAAGCGTATTTCGGCCAAAAGGATTACCAACAGCAGTTGATGATTCGCATCATGTCCCGCGAATTGAATCTGCCCATCGAAATCGTCACGTGTGACACGCGACGCGATCCAGATGGTTTGGCCATGAGCAGCCGAAATGCGTATTTGACGCCGACAGAACGCGAAGCGGGTCTGTGCTTGTCGCGAGCTCTATTCCGCACGAGACAACGATTTGCTGATGGTGAGCGCAACCCAGAGAACCTGTCTCGGGTGTTGCGGCAGGAAATCGCCGCCACACCATCGGCTGTGGTGGACTACGCAGTGATCGTCGATCCTGACACGTTATCAGAACCGACCAAATCCGCTTCAAAGATGGTCGCACTGGTTGCAGCCCGATTTGGGACGACTCGACTCATCGACAATCTGTTGCTTGAATCCGTCGACTGACGCTCGCGAAGGTCGCTGTTCAATTCGCCCTTGATGCGCCGTCAAATAAAGGATTTCGTGAAAAACGGACCGTCTGCTAGAATTCCTGGCTCAAAGTAATCGTGTCGGAGACACCAGATGCGTCCGATTTTGTTTCGAATCTCGCTTGATCACCCGTGGCACTGGGGACCGTTAGGGGATCTTCCAGGAGTTGGCTACGGATTTCTGGCACTCGCCATGAGCCTGTATTTTGGCTGGAATCTGGTTCAAAAATTTCGACGAGGCGAGTTGACACTCCTGTCTGGCACATTCGCCTATGAAATGGGAGTGCTGGCTACGGGCTTGCTTATTGTCATCTTCGGATCGCCCCCCACGGGCGCCTATTTGCGCGATCATGGCACTGAAAATTGGCGGGACGGAATACCGGTTTTCGGCTACGGTTTGATGATGTGCATCGGCTTCTTCGCCGCCATCAAGGCGGCAGAATGGCGAGCGATCCAGCAGAAGTTACCGGGCGAACTAGTCTGGGACATGGCCACGTGGCTGATCATTCCGGGGTTAGCTGGAGCCCGGTTGTTCTATTTGATTCAGTATGGCGATCGAGTCTTTCGTGGTGTTCCATTCGCGCAGTGGCCCGTACAAGCCTTGAATTTTTCGCAGGGTGGGATTGTCCTGTACGGAGCGTTGCTCGGCGGTGCCGCGGGTTATTTCTCGTTCTGCCACTTCCGAAGAATTCGGCCGCTGGGATTGGCCGACATCGTCGTGCCATCTGTCTTCATCGGGATTGGATTCGGTCGAATTGGTTGCTTCCTGTACGGATGTTGTTACGGCCGTGAAACGAGTTTGCCATGGGCCGTTCAGTTCCCGCCCGAGAGTTCCAGTTTCACCTCGATGGTGGAAAAACATTTGCTTGCCGCGAACGCCACATGCACACCACCGCTGCATCCCACTCAGATCTATAGCTCCATCGACGGATTCATGATTGCTGCGTTGACTGCCTGGTACTATTCGCGGCGTCGGCGCAATGGCGAAGTTCTGGCACTCGCATTGATTATTTATCCGATCACTCGATTCTGCGTGGAACTGTTGCGCGGGGACGAGGTTGGCCAAATGCACACGACCCTGACGATCTCGCAATTGATCAGCGTCGTATTGTTCCTGCTGAATATTGCTTACATGGTTTACCTGTCCAGCCTTCCGGCACGCCGCGACCAGATCGTGTTGTCGCCGAGCGTCGTCACCGGCACGAATGCCGTGACGGCCGCTTCCTGAGTCGGTTCGGTTGAACACGTCTGACGGCCTTTGCAGTCAGCAAGCGACGCGACCTTGTCGGCACAAACCTCCTGTATCAGTTGTGACGCCATGTCGGCAGCGGACCGACAAAATCTGGCAGGCCGCCCCCACATTTTGCTGAGCGCACTGCGGCGAAAACCGATCTTCCCGGCAGAAATTGGTTTAGGTTGACTGCCCAGCTTGACATTGATTGAGAACTTGATTAATGGTTCTTGCGCTTTGAGTCGACCAGACATTTCAGCAGATTTGGGAATATGACGAACCGTCGCCCATTTCAACCGTATTGGTTTGTTTACGCGGTCTACGTTTTCGATTGTCAGATGTAGCCAGTTTGGGTTCATGAAGTCCCCTAAGTAACGAGTATTGAGGTTTGCTCCGATGACCAGAGTCTTGCTCGAAGAAGAACACACACTGGCCTCCTGGCTGCCCGTTCTGGGTTCGCCGACGGGTGTCGTCTCTCCACGGATGGCAGGGGATGACGATGCGCCCGCTGACGACCAAGATGGCTTTGGCGATGACGATGAGTTCGAAGAAGACGAAGAACTGGACGAACTCGACGACGACGAAGACCTTGAAGACGAATTCGACGAATTCGAAGACGATGAATTCGAAGACGAAGACGATGAATACGATGACGATGATGACGACGATGATGACGACGACGATGATGACATGGACGACGACGATTATTGATGGCCGCTGCGTCATCGATTGAGTCGCGTGATTAGAGTGGTCTCGAGCATCGATTGCTCTGTTGATAAACCAGGACACCGGTTGGCGTGACTCGCTGACCGGTGTTTCTTTTTGTACAGTCTGCTCACTTCAGCTTGGACAAATCGTTCGCGTCGTCAGTGGGAAAGCCTTACATGCAACAGTTGTGGGATCAGATCGAGGAAGCCACCGCACACATCCGCAAGGTGTGGCAGGCAACGCCCAAGGTGGGCTTGATTCTGGGAACTGGTCTGGGTGGATTGGCCCAACAGATCGATCAACAGGCCACGATCGAATATGGCGACATTCCTCACTTCCCTCTATCGACCGCCCAGTCACACGCGGGCAGGTTGGTCTGTGGAACACTGCGCGGGGTGCCGATCGTTGCGATGGAAGGCCGCTTTCATTACTACGAGGGATACAGCCTGCAGCAGGTCACGTTTCCCGTGCGGGTGATGAAGGCCCTGGGAGCGCAGACGTTGCTGGTGACGAACGCGGCGGGTGGAATGAATCCGCAACTGGATCTGGCCGACCTGGTGTTAATCGAAGATCACATCAATTTGCTTCCCGACAACCCGCTGCGTGGTGTGAATGATGACCGCTTGGGGCCTCGTTGGCCTGATCTATGTGAGCCGTACACGCGATCATTGATTGAGTTAACCCGGAAATCCGCACTGGAAATGGGGATTCACATTCACAAAGGCGTCTTTGTGGCCGTATCGGGCCCCAATCTCGAGACGCGTGCCGAATACCGGATGTTGAAACTCATGGGCGCCGACGTCGTCGGAATGTCCACGGTTCCCGAAGTTCTGGTGGCCGTCCATGCGGGGATGAAAGTCATCGGTTTCTCGGTCGTGACGGACATTTGCCTGCCCGACCATCTGGAACCGGTCAACATCCAGAAGATTCTGGATAATGCTGCCAAAGGCGGGGAAAAACTGGCTCGACTCATCCCCAGGGTCATTGAACAGTTATAAGTGACTACGGCGGGTCAATCGCCGCTACTTCGTCAAACTCCGGTTTTGGACTTTGGATGACAAAATCATGTCGCCAAGCAGGCATCAACGCTCTGGCTTGGCTACGATGTTGGCCTGAGCCGGATCGGAAATTGGGCGATTGACAGATCGTGGATCGCTTTCTCTCCGAGTCAGTGCTCGATCCTTTCCAGTAAGACGTCGATTCGCGGATAGGCTGACGTCACCCGCTAAAACCCCAAAGGAGTTGCTTCAATGATTCGAACGTTTCTCTGCTCGGTGATAGTCGTGGCGAGTGTCGTTTCGCAAGTCCAGGCGCAGGCCAAGCCAAAGCCGCTCAAGGCGCTGTTGGTGACAGGCGGATGCTGTCACGAATACGCGAAACAGAAGGATATTTTGAAAAAGGGCCTCGAAGGCCGGATTATGATCGAACTGTCGCACGTCCATTCTGGCGACACGACAACGAAAGCGCGCTTTGATATCTACGACAATCCGGAATGGTCCCAGGGATACGACATCGTCCTGCATGACGAGTGCACCTCAGATCTCATCGAAGAGAAATACGTCTTTAATATTCTGAACGCCCATAAAGCCGGCTTGCCTGCCGTCAATCTGCACTGTGCCATGCACAGTTATCGATTGGAGGGGAAGGATGACTGGTTCCAATTCGTTGGAATCGAGTCCCGTGCACACGGTCCTCAAAAGCCGATCGAAATCTCGTTCATCGAGAAAGATCATGCAGTGACGAAGACTTTGGAGAATTGGACGACTGTCAACGAAGAACTCTACAACAACCTGAAGTTGTTTCCGACAGCAAAGCCGCTGGCACGTGGTCGTCAGGACACCGGCAAAAAGGTCGACGACTATGTCGTGGTCTGGACGAACCAATACGGCAAAGGCAAGGTTTTCAGCACGACGCTGGGTCACAACACAGAGACCGTTGCAGACGCTCGTTATCTGGATCTGGTTGCGCGAGGCGTGTTGTGGGCCTGCGACAAGCTCAAGCCAGAATACCTCCAGCCAAACGTGGCTCAAAACGACGTTCCCGCAGCCAACATCGCCAAAGCAGCCAAATGACGGGTCTGCGATCGCCGGGAATGTGCTGTAACTCGTTGTTCACAGATAATTTTGACGATTCGGCATGATTGGTCGCGAGTACAAGGTCGACGCAACCCCTCGCGGTTGGGACTCTGTCTGAAGGTAGCTATGAATCTGTCGGACATCTGTTCGACAGATTCACTGCTTATAAAGGGGTGAGCTTCCCGCTGCGGAGTGCGGCGGGCTTAACTCGAGCCTGCCGCAACAAGTCAATGACATTTGATGCGAAGTCAGGCAAGTCTGGTGGTGCTCGCAAGCCACAGTCGGATCTTCACAAAACCTTAACAACAATTGTGTAAGCTATTTGCGTCCGCCATGTTTGAAATCCGGATCGGATTTGACGACAACTTCCGGGATCTGTTTCGCTATGGAGATTTGAGGATGCGTTTGGTTCGAGTTGAAGTTCGGTCGGTGGTTCTTGTCGCGTTGTCGGCAACCATGCTGGCGGGCTGCATTACCAAAAAGACTGAATCGCCATCGGAAAAACAACCTGCATCCGCCACGATTTCGGCTGAAGGTTCCAGCACCGTCTATCCCATTTGCCAGGCGATGGGAATCGAGTTTGAGAAGAAGACGAACCACAAGGTGAGTGTCGGTCGATCTGGAACGGGTGGGGGATACAAGGCCTTCGCAATTCGTCAGGCCGATATCTGGAACGCTTCGCGGCCAATCGATGAAAAAGAAGCGGCCGAATTGAAGAAGAAAGATATCGACTGGCTGGAATTGAATATTGCTGTGGATGGAATTGTGATCGCCGTATCGCTGGAGAATAACTGGTGTTCGCAATTGACTTGTGCTCAGTTGAAGCGAATCTGGGAACCAGATAGCAAGGTGGAAAAATGGAGTGATCTCGATCCAGCATGGCCAGCAGAACCGATCGTGTTGTTCGGTGCTGATACTGAATCTGGAACTTTCGAATACTTCACCGAAGTGATCAATGGAAAGAAAAAGGCGACCAACACAAAATACACTCCTGCCGCTGATGACAACGTGCTGGTGGCAGGGATCGCGGCGAACAAATATGCCCTGGGTTACATTCCGTTCGGCTACTATGTGGACGCCACCGACAAAGTGAAGCCTGTCTCGGTGTCGCAGACAAAAGAGCTTGAGCAGACTCCTGCAGAATTCGTAAAACCAACCGTCGAGTCGATCCTGGGTGGTGAGTACGCTCCTCTGGCGCGACCATTGTTCATGTACGTCAACACAAGTGTTTTGAATTCGCGGCCCGAGGTGACTGAGTTTCTGAAGTATGCCGTCTCGGAAGAATCGCAGCACTTAATTGAAAAACGTGGATTCGTTCGCAACTCGGAAAAAGTTCGTCAAGAAACCCAGGCCAAACTTGCAGCGGCATTGACCGCGAAATCAGGTGACGCAAAGTAGTGATCCGGTGCGATGTGAGCACCGTTGAATCACTTGGAAATCGACATCGGGTAAGTGGATCATCGTCAGGTCGGATCCTCTTTCCCCAGAAGGTAAATCCCGTGCCCAGTGGCGGATCGAGTCCAACGGAAGCGCCTTCGTCCCTGCGACGAAAATTCTCATGGTTACGCGCGCGTGAACAGGTGATTCAAGGAGCCCTGTTTTGTTGCGCACTTCTTTCCGTACTGACGACAATTAGCATCATCTATGTGCTGATCACGGAGTCGCTGTTTGCAATTCCTCCCAACACAGCGTTCTTCCAGGAGGTGAGTCCGGTCGAATTCTTCACTGAGTCGCGCTGGACACCTCAATATGATGGGCCTCAGCAGCACTTTGGAATTCTGCCTTTGATGGGTGGAACATTCCTGATCACGGGCATCTCGGCCGTGATTGGCCTGCCGATGGGATTGATGATCGCCATCTACCTCAGCGAATACGCAACACCGCGAGCACGCGCATGGGTGAAACCGGCCTTGGAAATCCTGGCTGGCATTCCGACCGTGGTTTACGGCTACTTTGCATTACGATTCCTGACGCCCGAAGTGCTCACGCCGATCTTTCATGATTGGCTGGGGCTGACCGTTCTTCAGAAAAACGCCCTCAGCGGTGGCATCGTCGTGGGACTGATGATCATCCCGATGATCGCATCGCTCAGTGAAGACGTCTTGCGTTCAGTACCAAATAGCTTACGCGAATCCGGGTATGCACTCGGTTCGACAAAATTTGACGTCAGCGTGCGGATCGTGGTCCCCGCTGCGATGTCGGGTATTTTTGCGTCGTTCCTGCTTGCCTTGTCTCGCAGCATTGGTGAGACAATGGCGGTGACCATCGCCTCGGCAGGTTACCCCAATTTGACCCTGAATCCCCTCAATCAGATTCAGACAATGACTGCGTTTATCGTCGATGTCACTTCAGGCGACGTGGTGGCTGGTTCGACTCTGGAGAAAAGCCTCTATGCGGTCGCCCTGGTCCTGTTCGTTATCACGCTGACCATGAATCTGATTTCCCAATGGGTGTTGGCTCGGTATCGCGAGGTGTACCAATGAGTCTGCATGGGGAAGTGTATGAGCGTCGCTTGATCTGGCGCCATCGGCTGGGGCAATGCTTTGAGTGGATGTGCCGTCTGGCCACCATGACGGCTCTCGGCATGCTGGTTGTCCTGTTGGGATCGGTCGTGGTGACCGCATTCACACCGGGGCGTGGCAAGGGACTTGCTGCGGTGTCACTGACCACGACTGGCCAGTCGTCACCAGAAGAGATGTTCAAGGTGTCCAACATCATGGGTGGGCACTTCGAACTGAAAGAGAAACCAGATGCGCGAATCAGCGAGTTTTCGGCACAGCAAATTCGCGACAATCAAGTGATGTTCAATCACGACCGTGCCGCTCCCGTGTTCGATCTCAAAATCACTTCGCCCGGCCGAGAACCGGTGACCGTCATAGATGTGCGGCCGGGAAACATGCCCAAGGATCTATCGGTCCCTGATGTCCATCCTCCAACACCGGCCAAGCCACACGGTTGGCTCACACTGGGTTTTCTGACCAGCTTCAATTCGTATGAACCCACCGAAGCGGGCATCCTGGCTGGACTGTGGGGCAGTGTGTGGTTGATCAGTCTGACGGCGCTGATGGTCATCCCGCTCGGCGTCGGAGCCGCAATCTACCTTGAGGAATATGCCAAACCGACGCGGCTGACCAAGTTGATCCAACTGAACATTGCCAACTTGGCCGGTGTTCCGTCGATCGTCTATGGGATTCTGGGTTTCACAGTCTTCTCGAGAATGTTTGGCCTGTTCGATAGCCAGAAGACGGTGCTCTCGGTCTCGCTACTGATTTTGCCGTCGATCGATATTCCCTTACCATTCGGGAAAATTGTCCTCACTGGGGCATGCACGTTGGCGCTATTGAGCCTGCCGGTCGTGATTATTTCCGCACAAGAGGCCCTGCGTTCAGTTCCCGCGTCATTGCGCCATGCCGCATATGCAATCGGGGCGACAAAATGGCAAACGATCTGGCATCAGGTGTTGCCGGCCGCCCTGCCAGGTATTTTGACCGGTGTGATTCTGTCGCTGTCGCGTGCGATTGGCGAAGCCGCCCCCTTGACTGTGCTGGGAATTGCGGCTCAACTCAGTTATGCCCCCGGGCGAATTTCGAAGATCAGTGACATTGTTCAGCATCCCGAAGGATTGCTGAAAGCACCGTTCGATACCTTCACCGCACTACCGATCCAGATCTATAGTTGGATCAATGAATCGTCTCCCAACTTTCAACATGTGGCCGCGGCGGGAATCCTGGTGCTGCTGGCAACATTATTAACGATGAACAGCATCGCCATTTTCATTCGACAACACTTTCAACAGAAGATCAGGTGGTAGGCACCATCGCCCACCAGTGACTCTAAGAAACGAATTCAGACAATGGCCCTCGTCAAACGATTCACCCAATTTGTGGAGCCGCCTCCGTCGAAACCCGGCGTGGCCGAGGGGGCGAGCGCCAACGAGCCTACCCAGGTTCCGAAAATCGAAACTCGCAAGATGAGTTTCTTTTACGGCACCAAACAGGCTTTGCACGACATCAATTTGCAGATCCGCGATCGGGCCGTCACGGCGTTGATTGGACCTTCTGGTTGTGGCAAAAGCACCTATCTTCGATCGTTGAACCGCATGAACGACATCATCGAAGGCACCCGTGTCACGGGCGATGTGTTGCTGGATGGTGAAGAGATCTACGATCGCGAAGTCGACGTGGTATCGTTGCGAAAACGCGTCGGAATGGTATTCCAGAAATCGACGCCATTCCCAAAATCGATCTTCGACAACATTGCGTTCGGTCCGCGGATCGCGGGGTTGACCAAGAAGTCAGAATTACAAGAGATCGTCGAGCGGTGCTTGAATCAGTCGGCTCTGTGGAATGAAGTCAAAGACCGCCTGAAAGATTCTGCGATGGCACTCTCGGGCGGTCAGCAGCAAAGGCTGTGTATTGCCCGCGCGCTGGCCACGAATCCTGAAGTGTTGTTGATGGACGAACCTGCGTCTGCGCTCGACCCGGCGTCGACGGCGCGCATCGAAGACTTGATTTTTGAACTGAAGCAGAAGTACACGATCGTGATCGTGACGCACAACATGCAGCAGGCGGCACGCATCAGCGAGATGACGGCCTTCTTCTGCGTCGGACGATTGGTCGAGATCGGACAAACCAAACAACTGTTTACCAACCCGACACAGAAAGAAACGGAAGATTACATCACCGGTCGATTTGGATAATAAACCGCGTGAGGTGATCGAAGTGCTGTGACACGTAGACGGCCCACAAGAAACGCCTAAGACGCCAGGGATGGAAGGAAACGAACATGTCGATTCACCTGATTCGTGATCTGGACCACCTGCATCGCATGATTCTGACGATGTGCGCCAGCGTCGAAAAACTGGTGCACTCCGCGGTCGACGCTTTGCACAAACCCAACTATGAACGCGCTCGCCAGATCATGTCGACCGATGACGAAGTTGATCGGATGGATGTCGAGATCGAAGAAGAATGCCTGAAGCTGCTGGCGCTGCACCAGCCGGTAGCGATCGATCTGCGACGGATCACAACCGTGCTGAAGATTGGCGGTGAGTTGGAACGGGTCGCTGACTTGGGAGTCAGCATCGCCGAGCGGGCTTGTGGCATCGTCAGTAGTGGTGAGATCACTGTGCCTGACAACATGAAAGACATGTCTCGGCAGGCGCTGGACATGCTGCACCGCAGCATTGATGCCTACGTCCATCTGGATGTTCGAACGGCACGCGAAGTCTGTGCTCAAGACGAAGCAATTGATGATTTGAATCGGCAGGTCATCGAAGAGTTGACTCGATTGATGCAATCGCAGCCATCGATGGTGGAAACCGCGTTGCATTTGTTCTCGGCCTCGCGGCAGATCGAGCGAATTGCTGATCATGCCACGAATATTGCCGAGGATGTGGTGTACCTGGTGCAAGGAGAAATCATTCGACATCGCAATCGGTTCACAACCGTTGCGTGAGATTGATATCACAAACAAGTTGACCGCGGCGATCGCAGTACAAACTCGTCTGCGTGATACCCAGTGATGCTCACACGGCGTCAACGGGCCGATTGTGGACCGCTGTCAGTGCTGTACGGAGTATTTTTTTTGAGACGCTATGACAAAGCCCAAGATTCTGATCATCGAAGATGAACGCGCCCTGCAAGAGGTTCTGACTTATAACCTCGAGCGTGAGGGGTTCGAAGTGTCCGTGGCCGGTGATGGACAGGACGGAGTCCGTCGCGCGCGTTCGTTCGAGCCCGACGTCATCCTCTTGGACTTGATGCTGCCGGTCATTGACGGCCTGGAAGTCTGCCGTCAGTTGCGTGCTGATGCCAAAACGCAGGGCATCCGCATCTTGATGCTGACTGCGCGCAGCGAAGAGGTCGACGAAATCGTCGGATTTAATATGGGAGCTGACGACTACGTCACCAAGCCCTTCAAAGTGAAGCCGCTGATTCATCGCATCAAGGCGTTGCTCCGGCGAACCACGGCTGACCAGCAATCGCGTGAGTTCGTATCGATCCACGGTATCGAAGTGGATCGTGTGCACCATACCGCGAAAGCCAATGGACACCTGCTCGATCTGACACCAACCGAGTTCCGATTGTTGTGGGCTTTGGCTCGAGCGGCCGGGCGGCCGTTTGGCCGCAATGAACTGATGGACCATTGCCGCGGCGAAGACGCGAACGCGCTCGAACGCACAATCGACGTGCATGTTCGCTCGTTGCGGCAAAAGCTGGGCGAACTTGGTGATCTTGTGGAAACCGTTCGCGGTGTGGGATATCGCTTCCGCGGCGAAGCAGAGGAAGCTCCCATTGCTGCCAAGACCACGGCGGCAGAATAGCGCTGTTAGGATCAATGTGATGAAAGCCAACAGGGGATCTGGCGCCTCGCCAGATCCCCTGTTTTTGTTGGTTGGCGTGAGTTCTTACGCCCGCTCTATCCCAGGCAAAAGAATGTGGCCGTTGCAGGGCTGTCGCCGTCTTTCTGAATCCGTCGTTCTGGATTCTGCGACAGATGATCCAGGATTTTGTAGACCCATTCCGTTCGTTCTGGCAGTCCCAAATCCAGAGCCACTTGCTCGGCCGTTTGCCGCTGAGTACTGCCTTTCACACGCTCAAGGACTTTCGTCTGCAAACCCAACACCGCGGCGGCGGCTTTTTTGCCACCTTCGACACCTGGCTGATGGTAGGCGTTGACGTTGATCAATTCGGCATACAGTCCGACGGCTCGCTCGTAGAGCGCGATCAATGCCCCGACACTTCGTCCCGTAACTGCGTTGACAGTGATTGTGATCGTGTCGCGGCGGCTTTCGCCCAGGGCTTCGCGCGTACCCAGGTAGAATCCGTGCAGATAGTCGCCAGACGTCACACCTGGCTCAACTTCCATGGAAGGCTCGTCTCGATCCTTCAGCACTTCGATGAAGGTCGCGAAGAAATTCGGGACGCCGTCACGCAGTTGCTGGACGTAGGCGTGCTGATCGGTGGAACCTTTGTTTCCATAGACAGCGATTCCCTGGTGAACAGTTTTGCCCTGACGGTCCAGTTCCTTACCCAGTGATTCCATGACCAACTGCTGCAAATAACGGCTGAACAGGCTTAGTCGATCTTTGTACGGCAGGATGACCATATCTTTGGCACCACATCCCTCACCAATGTGGAACCACATCAAGGCGAGCAGTCCGGCTGGATTTCTCCACGGATCTGTCGTTCGAGTCAGTCGATCCATGGCGGCGGCACCAGCGAGCAATTCGTCGGTGTCGATCCCCTGCAGAGCGGCCGGTAAGAGCCCCACCGCTGACAGCACAGACGTTCGTCCTCCCACCCAATCCCACATCGGAAACGACTTCAGCCAACCTTGGCTGGATGCGGTCTGATCGAGTTTGCTGCCAGCTTGAGTGATCGCCACAGCATGCTCGGCGAATTTCAATCCGGCCGCCGTGTAGGCACGCTCCACTTCCAGCATTCCGTTACGCGTTTCCGGAGTTCCGCCCGATTTGGAAATGACGATGACCAGCGTCTTGCCTAACTGTCCGTCGAGTTCACCCAAGACCTGATCGATGCCATCTGGATCGGTATTATCCAGGAAGAACGGCATGATCTGGTCCATCGGCGATCCCAATGCCTGAGCCACGAACTGAGGTCCGAGTGCCGATCCGCCGATTCCGATCAACAGCAGAAATTGGAACTGACCTTCGGCCCCCTGCACGTCAGCGTTGTGGACCTGACTGGCAAAATCGCGAATCGCGACCTGGGTGGATCTGATTTCCGAGGTGATTTCGGGCGTCGGAGCCAACTCCGGCGCACGCAGCCAATAGTGACCAACCATCCGGTTCTCGTCGGCGTTGGCGATGGCGCCCCGTTCCAGAGCTTCCATCGCTCCGAAAGCATCAGTGACTCGTGCCAGCAGCGACGCCAGGTCGCTTTCGGCAAATCGCACCCGGCTGACATCCAGCGAGAATCCGATCTCGCGATCCGAAATCAGGTATTGGCAATATCGCGACCACGCTGACGCAGCAGGCATTGTTGATGACTCCTCTTATGATTTCGGATTAAAGCGAGCTACAACATAACGCAATGGGATTCGTGGAGGAATCGATGCAGCAACTAGAATACCGGTCATAGAAATCATTCCAAATCTGGCTTGCTGTCTGCCTGCCTGATCGATCTGCGGCAATCTTTTCTGGCACGATTGATCCGCCAACGTTCAGAGAACCGTGCCTGTTTTCGACAGAAAGATGCGGATGCAACTTGAATCGGCGCACATAGTCGACGAATGGCAGTGGCAGAGTTACGATATTCACCATCAGTCAAACTGTGGACACGCGCTCATGCATGCGGTCATCGAGCGAGCATTCAACCTCGTTCCGACCGGCGATTAAGTCGTCGCAGTTCAAGACGAACTGCAATGGCCGTTGACGCATTCCAGCACTGTTCACGGCAACGATTCAATTCCTCCTGAAATACATCTCTCGATCATCTTCGAAGGACGATTTTGATGCGATCACTCGTCACTCTCACCTTGTCGATTGCTGCCTGGTGTGGTCTGTCGTTGGCCCTTTCTGCTCAGGAACCGGCGAAGTTGAAACTGTTGTTTCTGGGGGACAACGGGCATCATCAGCCCGCCGTTCGCTTCAAGCAATTGCAACCGGTGCTGGCCAAACGCAAGATCGAAATGGTGTATACGGACATGTCCAGCGATCTGAATCCCGAGACGCTGAAAGCTTATGACGGTCTTGTCGTGTACGCGAATATTGATCGGATCGAAGACGATCAGGCCAAAGCGCTGCTCGACTTCGTCGCGAATGGTAAGGGGTTCATTCCCCTCCATTGTGCCAGTTATTGTTTCCGCAACAACGATCAAGTTGTGGCACTCATTGGTGGACAGTTTTTGCGGCACGGAACAGGGATTTTCAGGACAAAGATTGTCGCGCCCGATCACCCGATCATGCAGGGGTTTAAGGGATTCGAGAGCTGGGACGAAACATACGTGCATACCAAGCACAATACTCAGGATCGTACTGTTCTAGAAACGCGGGCTGAAGGTGACGGCGAAGAGCCTTGGACTTGGGTGCGAACGCATGGCAAGGGACGGGTTTTCTATACGGCCTGGGGTCATGACGCCCGAACCTTCAGCAATCCTGGGTTCCACAATCTCGTTGAACGAGGAATTCGCTGGGCTTGCGGTCAGGATCTTTCAAGTGTGCCGATCTTCGCGGATCGTCCCGAGATGACCAAGTTGCCAACGGACGTCAAACCATTTGAATACGTCGACGCCGATGTCCCGTTTTATCCACCCGGCAGGCAGGGGGGAAGCACCCAAAACGGCAAGCGAAAGATGCAGTTGCCGCTCAGTCCCGAAGAGTCGATGAAGCACTTTGTCACTCCCGCTGGATTCGAAGTGAAATTATTTGCCTCGGAGAAGAACTTCGAGGGCAAGCCGATCGCGATGAACTGGGACGAACGGGGGCGGTTGTGGATTTGCGAGACGTTTGACTACCCAAATGAACTGAAACCGGTCGGCCAGGGACGCGATCGCATTCGAATCTGCGAAGACACCAATGGAGATTGGGTGGCAGACAAATTCACGATCTTTGCCGAAAAGTTGAGCATCCCGACCGCAATTGCCTTTTACCGAGGTGGTGCGATTGTGCAGGACGGAACCGAGACCATCTATTTGAAGGACACTGACGGCGACGACAAAGCCGATTTACGTAAGGTCCTGATGACCGGCTGGGGAATGCGAGATACGCATGGCGAAGTCAGCAATTTCCAATACGGAGTGGACAACTGGTTCTACGCGATGCAGGGGTACAACGACTCGACCCCGGTCCTGACCGACGGACGAAAAGTGACATCTTTCCGCCAGGGATTCTTCCGATTCAAGATCGAAGAAAAGATCGGCATCACTGACCCGAAATCGCAGCCGGACCCAGTCGTCACGGACCTCGAATTCCTGCGGTCTACTAACAACAACACTTGGGGGTTGGGTCTGAGTGAAGAAGGGTTAGTCTTCGGTTCGACCGCGAACGGAAACCCCAGCGAATTCATGCCGATCCCGAATCGCTATTACGAAGCAGTGCGCGGCTGGTCGTCGAGCGTGCTGAATGGCATCGCCGATAGCAACAAGTTCGAACCACTTGACGAAAGCAAAGTGCGGCAGGTTGACTTCCACGGTGGTTTCACTGCGGCCGCAGGTCATGCGCTGTACACGGCTCGTAACTATCCGAAGGAATATTGGAATCGTGTGGCTTTCGTCACTGAAGCCACCGGCCACCTGATCGCGGCGTTTACTTTACGCGACGACGGCGCCGGGTATCGGTCGAAGAACTCGTGGAACCTGCTTGCCAGCAATGACGAATGGACTGGCCCGATCATGGCGGAAGTGGGGCCCGATGGGAATGTATGGGTCATTGACTGGTACAACTTCATCATCCAGCACAACCCGACCCCTGTCGGTTTCAAGACGGGGCGTGGTGCTGCCTACGAAACTGATTTACGAGATAAAAAGCACGGTCGTATCTACCGATTGGTCTACACCGGTGCTGGTACCCTCGACGCTGGCAAGACGCCCGTTACGGATGGCCAGATGATGGATGGCAAACGGATCAATCTCGGCGAAGCCACGGCCGAACAACTGGTTACCGCATTGCACTCGCCGAATTTCTTCTGGCGACGTCACGCTCAGCGACTGATGATCGAACAGCGACAGGTTGATGTTGTTCAGTCCTTGATTGAAATGTGCAAAGAACAATCGATGGACGAGATCGGTCTGGCAACTGATATCGTTCACGCGCTGTGGACGTTGCAGGGACGCGGGGCTCTCGACGGTCAGAACCGCGATGCAATCAAGGTTGTCACCCGCGCCTTGGGGCATCCGTCAGCAGGCGTTCGTCGTAACGCCGTTGCGGTCTTGCCCCGAGAAGAACAGACTACTGCAGCGGTCCTGCAAAGCGGCATCCTGCGCGACAAGAACCCGCATGTGCGACTGGCGGCCTTCCTCGCAGTAGCCGATTTGCCGCCCTCAGCCGAAGCCGCGGACGCCGTCCGAATCGCAATGAGCGACCGCGAGAATCTCGACGATCGCTGGCTGCGTGACGCCTTGATCGCCGCGGCCGCTCGGCATGATCTGTCATTCTTGAAGGGTGTCGTACAGAACCACGATTCCAAAGTACGGCAACCACCCGAAGACATGCTCATGATTGTTGCCGAACACTACGCTCGTGGTGGACCCGTCGATTCGATCGGATCGCTGCTGACGATCCTGGGCGAGGCCAAGGATGAAGTCAATTCGGCTCTGATTGCTGGGTTGGCAAAGGGCTGGCCACGAGGCAAGACGGCGACATTCGACGATGCCACGGAAAACGCACTCGTCGATCTGCTGAAGAAATTGCCGGCTACGACGCGTGGTCCACTGGCCACATTCGCAGGCCGGGCTGGCAGCAAAAAGATGGATCAATACAGCGCCGAGATCGCTGCCTCATTCCTGACCGTCGCCAAAGACGAGAAGCAGTCCGATTCGGCTCGACGCGAAGCCTGTGTGCAATTGATTAATTTTCGTCGGGCGGATGCCGAGGCTGCCAAAGTGCTGCTCGCGATCGTTTCGCCGCGCACATCGCCAGATCTGGCAAATGGCATCGTCGAAGCGATCAGTCGCAGCGAAGCGCCGGAAGTTGGATCGACGCTGATTGCCGCGTTGTCTTCGCTGACACCCTCTGTACGCCCGACTGTCATCCGTGCGCTGCTCAGTCGAGCCGACTGGACAACCTCGCTACTCGACGGACTCGATCAGGGAGCGCTTCAATTCGGTGAACTGTCGCTTGATCAAAAGCAATCTTTGACGGCGCATCCGTCGCGGCGGATTGCTGAACGAGCTCGCCAATTGATGGCGCGAGGTGGCGGCCTGCCCAATGCCGACCGCCAGAAGGTATTGGAAGAACTGATGCCGCTGACTGAGCAACGCGGTGATGCCGTTGCGGGGCGCGAGATCCTCAAAAAGCAATGCCTGAAATGTCACACCCATAGCGGAGAAGGCACGAAGATCGGTCCCGATCTGACTGGCATGGCTGTTCATCCCAAGAAGGAACTGCTGACGCACATCATCGATCCCAGTCGTAGCGTGGAAGGTAATTTCCGGGTCTATAACGTCGCATTGAATGACGGACGTACGATGAGCGGATTGCTCGCGTCGGAGTCGAAGACAGCGATCGAGATCTTTGATGCCGAGGGAAAGAAGCACGCCATTCAACGCGACGACATTGATGAACTGGTCGCGTCGAACAAGTCACTGATGCCCGATGGATTTGAGAAGCAGGTGAAGCCCGAAGAACTGATGAACCTGCTGGAATTCCTGACTCAGCGCGGTAAGTATCTGCCGATTCCGATCAACAAAGTTGCTACGATCACCAGTACCTCATCCATGTTTCACGATGGTCAGCATGAAGAACAGAAACTGATCTTCCCTGACTGGTCGCCGAAGATTTTCCAGGACATTCCGTTTGTTCTGGTCGATCCACAGAATGGACGTTCGCCAAATGTCATCATGCTGTATGGCTCCAACGGCGATAAGCCGCCACAAATGCCGAAAAGTGTCGCGCTCACGTGTAATTCTCCCGCCAAAATGATCCACATGCTGAGCGGAATCAGCGGGTGGGGCTGGCCAGCCAGCGATCGAGGAACCAGTGCCCTGATCGTGCGTTTGAAGTATGCCGACGGAAAAACCGAGGACCACCCGCTGATGAATGGCGAACATTTCTCGGATTACATCCGTCGAATCGACGTTCCCAAGTCGAAATTCGCCTTCCCGCTGCGAGGCCAGCAGATCCGCTACATCTCAGTCGTTCCTGAACGACAGGAGATGATTGAGTCGATCGAACTCGTGAAGGGCAATGACACGATCTCGTCGCCGATCGTGATGGCGATCACGGTTGAAACGCCAACGAAGACCGAAGAGAAATAGGCCGAAAATCAGACGGCGGAACAATTGCAAGGACTTGTTCCGCCATCTGCCCGTGCGGAAAGCAGGACGATGGATTCCAGTATCGCCGACGTAATTCGAGGACGACGCACAATCGGCTCGTTCCGGCCCGAAATCCCAGCTCAAGCGACAATCGATGAGGCAATCGAACTCGCAAGCTGGGCTCCCAATCATAAGAAAACCGAACCGTGGCGGGTCTATCAATTGGGGCCTCAATCGGCCGCTGCGGTTGTCGAGTTGAATGCCGGATTAGTTGAACAGAAGAAGGGCCTGCAAGAAGCGCAGTCCAAGCGGAAATCCTGGTCGGCGGTTCCCGGTTGGTTGGTAGTGACATGTCTACGCACCGATGACGCGTTCCGGCATGAGGAAGACTACGCAGCGTGTTGCTGCTTCGTGCAGAATCTGATGCTGTCGCTGTGGGCGAATGAAATCGGGAGCAAGTGGTCCACTAGCGACGTCACGCGTGACCCCGGGTTCTTCGAGTTGCTGAAGGTCGATCCGGCCAAAGAACGCGTCGTGGGCTTGATCTGGTACGGCTACCCGTCCGTCGTTCCCGATCAGAACCGCAAGGCCGTCACGGATTTTCTAGTTCGTCTTCCGTGACGCAACACGGGTTATGTCAGAATCTGCTGGACGACACGTCCATGCACATCGGTCAAACGATAGTCGCGTCCCGCATGCCGGTACGTCAGCCGTTCGTGATCGAACCCCATCTGATGCAGGATTGTGGCGTGCAAGTCGTGAACGTGTACGATGTCTTGTACCGCATGCCAGCCAAAATCGTCGGTACTACCAAATGTCATGCCGCCGCGAATGCCTGCGCCGGCCAGCCACATGGTGAACCCAAACGGGTGATGCTCGCGGCCATTGTCGCCTTCGGCCGTTGGCGTACGACCAAACTCGCCGCCCCACAGCACCAGGGTGTCGTCGAGCAACCCCGACGACTTCAGGTCTTGTAATAATGCCGCAATCGGCTGGTCGACGGCTTTGCAGCGCACCACCAGATTCTCGCGCAATCCGCTGTGATGGTCCCAGGCGTTATTGACTGGCGCGTCGAAGATCTGAATGAACCGCACGCCCCGTTCCGCCAGACGGCGAGCCATCAGACACTGTCGTCCAAACATGTCAGTCGCCCGATTGTCGATACCATACATGGCCTGAGTCACCGCGGTTTCTCGCGACAGGTCGAACGCTTCCGGAGCGTCTCGCTGCATGCGGAACGCCAGTTCGAACGACGCGATGCGCGCGTCCAATTGACTATCGATATTCCGCAGGTCCCGATGGATCTCGTTCAATTGGCGTAGTCGATCCAGCTTCGCTCGTTGACGTTCGAGCCCACCTTCGGGGGTTGCAAGATTCGCGATCGGATTATTCAGATCGCGAACGAGAGTTCCCTGGAAGGCGCTCGGCAGGAAACTCGACGCCCAAAGCTGCGCGCCCTGAAATACTGCGGCCGGACAGACGACGACAAAGCCCGGCAGGTTCTGATTTTCGGTGCCCAGTCCGTACGTCAACCACGATCCCATGCTCGGCCGCGAAAACGCTTGCTCGCCGGTGCACATTTGCAATGCCGCGCCACTGTGATTGATGTTGTCCGCCAGCATTGATCGAATGACGCAAATGTCATCGATACAAGATGCGGTATGCGGCAGCAGTTCGCTGACTTCGACACCGGATTCGCCGTGCTTCGAAAATTTCCAGGGCGACGCCAGCAGGTTGCCCGTTTTGACTCGTTCGAGTCGCGGCTTTTCAAAAGGAAGTGGTTTCCCGTTGTCGACGGCCAATCGCGGCTTGGGGTCGAACAGATCGACGTGCGACGGACCACCAGGCATGTACAGAAAGATCACTCGCTTGGCCCGCGGAGCGTGGTGCGGTCTTCGTTGCGCGAATGGATGCGCCGCAACCTCGGTACCAGTCGACGAATCATCCGCGCGGGCCAACAGGCCATTCAAGGCCAACATGCCGAAGCCACAACCGGCCTGAGCCAGCATTTCGCGGCGGGACAGAGACGTTGTGGTCATCAGCCTGGTTCCGTCACCATGAAGTTCACAGATTTCAGACGACTACGCTGGACTAATGAATTGTCTCCAGTGTCGGCACGATTGAAAAGTGGCTGGCTTGTTTCATTCGAGCGGCCCAACGCGCACTCGGGGCTTCGACAAGCACGTACAGCACATGACCCCCAATGATACTGCAGATTAATGACGATAACAGGATGCCGGTTGCCTGCAGCGACGTGGGTGAATCGTGATACCACCTCCAGCCTGCGGAGGTCAGGACATGGCAGATCGGAAAATGGATCAGGTACAGGCTGTACGAGATTTTGCCGAGGTATTGCAACCACGGAATATTCAGCCACGAATTGAGACGACCGAGCCGTCCGGCAACAAAAATCGAAATCGCCGTCGTCAACGCAACTGAGTTCTCGTAGCGCCACTCGGCATCGACGTACAGATTCCGTAAGCCAATCAATATCAAGCCAACGAAAATCGGCAGCGAGATTGTTCGATCAATTGCCCACCAGGTCGCCATTCCGATGAAGAACATCCACAGGAAATGGATCACCCAGATTTCCGTATCGGCCTGCGTGCGCCAATGAAATAGAGAAAAGACGGCGATCGGCGCGAAAGTCAGCAGTAAAGCCCAGGCCGAAGGCGTCGGATCAAGCCTATCGAGTCGGGGAAAACATCGTTGCGCCAGCCCCCAGCCTAACACGGCGACGAAATAGAACTGCATTTCGATGCACAGCGTCCACATGCCGGCACTCAGCGAGTCGAGTCCGAACACGTCCTGCAGAAACGTCATGTGCGCTGCGACGCGCGCCATGGTCGGTGGACTGTCTGTCGGCGTCGAAAGTTCCCAAACATTTCGGCAGGCGACATCAACTAGCAAGACGGTGGCGATGGTGACCCAGTAGCACGGGACGAGACGTACGAGACGCCGTCCGATGAACCAATACATTTCCTGCGGAGTGACCCAGGTTCGCCTCAATGTGTACGCAATGACAAATCCGCTGATGACCAGCAGAACCTGGACGGCGGCTCGGATCTTGATGAAGGCCTCGTCGGCGGGAGTGGATTCCGCCCCGAAGACCGGATAGGGAGCAGGTTCGTACCACCACAGATGGAACACGACGATGCCCAGGGCAGCAATCCCGCGCAGCCCGTCAATGAACGCAAACCGGTTTGTGACACCAGTCACGGGCGGTGGCGCTGGGGAATCGATCTGTTTGATCGCCGCCGGAGGAGATTCGCTCCTGCTGATCGGCATCAATTCGACCACTTGACTGGCATTCATCGCGAAGACTCAAAGTCGAGTTTGACGTGTGAGCCCGTTAGTTTATCGTCGGATGAGGTCTGCCAGTAGCAACTGTCGCACCACGGCGAGCGATGTTCGTAAAAAGAAGGCCCGGACTGAAACCGGGCCTTCCTTTTCAGGTTAGATTCATCAAGTCTGATCGGTCAGCGATCGCTGTCGGTCAAGCCTGGTCCGTCACCGTTCAATCATTTCGCTTCAGCGAGAACGATGTTGATTTCACGCCCTTCTTGTCTGGAACCGAGAAACTGGCACTCGGCTGCAAGTATTTTGCAATGACCTCGAAGGGAGGTAGTTTGCTCAGATCGATTCCTTCGACTGGATTGTCGTTCGGATCCATTTTCTTCAGCGTGTTGTACATTCCTTTCAGTTGAACATCAGCGCGTTGGAATGTTGCCATCGACATCTTGGCAGGGAACATCTTCGACAGACGTTTATATTCAGGCGAATCGATCAACGAGGATGATCGGCTACCCTGACCGCGCATGATCGATTCCAACAACGAAGTATCATTGGTCAGGATCAACTGACCTTCGGTGACGGCCACGCTGAAGGTGAGGTTGTTGTCCGCTTGATGTTCGTAGATGGTCTCACCGTTGAACTCGCGCGATTCCATAGCACCACCTGACGATTTGACCCAGGCGGCAATCGTCTTTTTCATTTTTGTCGCGTCTTTGAGACCCAACGCAAACATCACTTCAGGGATGGCGGGCCCGTCTTCGCTGATTTCCTTCGATTCCCCTTGAATCACCTGAATCTTGCCATCCAGATGATCGATCACATCCTTCTTCGGATGAATATTCGGGAAGTTTTCGGCGAGCGAATCCAACATCCGGGCGGTGGCCCCACGCCCCTGGAACTGGTCGATCAGTTTTTCAACCGACGTGTAAGCCCCGAGGATATTCCAATTGACGATTGTATAGGCACCCACATCGGCTGGAACCCATTTCGGCGGAGTCAACTGGGTTGCAGGGAAGTTGAACATTCCCATTAATCCGTTGCTGTTGTCGACATACATGAAAATATTGGCGACTCCATCCAGTTCGCCATCATCCATCGTCATTGCTCCGCCGTATCCCTTCATCGCGTCGAGACCCAGCAATGGCAGTATTCCCACGGCCATTCCCGCCTGGGGGATGCTTTCTTGAGCGATCCCGACGCCGGTCTGAATCATTCCGATGGGGTTGATAAAGAACTTGATCAGCGCCTCACCACTTTCGGGCTTGCACTGCTGTTGAATGTATTTGTACTGCTCATTTGTCGCCAGCGTGTCATCGCTATCACCGCCCCAGCGTTCGATCACTTCCTTCAACGCGGTCACTTCCGTGCTGAACACGAACATCTTCTTGTCAGTGAAATAGGCCAATTCATTGATCGGGCTTCCGTTTTGTTTCAACTTATAGACGTGGGCCTGAACGTTGCTGATGTCTTCGGTGGAATGTTCGGCTCCGTCTTTATCCAGTTCTTCATCCATCTTCTTCAACAGCTTGTCGAGCGTGGCCTGATTGTCGCCATACTCAAGCATCAGCACGACTGCAATTCGACGAGCTGGCTTTTCGACCAGCGCGAATGACAATTCGCCTCTGGGAAGCTCGAACAAATCCTTCAACGCGACACCGATCTGGTCTTCGACTTCTTTCGTGTGTTCATCGATCTTCTTGTAGACGTCTTCCATGAATGGTTGCACTTGCGGGTCTTGCAACAGTTGACCAAACGTCGATCGGTCCCATTTCTTGGCCAGATCCGGGATATCCGAAACGGTAAGAAAGACCAGTGTTTCTTGTGGAAGACGCTTTTCTGCCGGAACTTGATCATCCGCGCGACTGATGCGTGTGGCGGCGAGAAGTTGAGTAACGCAGAACAACAGTACGGACGAACGGAGCCACAGTCGGTTCATGAATGAGTCCAATTCCTTTCAGAGTCTGCTTTGGGTCGAAAACGGCTTTCGCGCCCATTGAATATCGTGAGTCACGCATCCGTCGATACGCTCGAAGGTGCCGACATCTTCTCAACTTAGGTACAATCCAACAACGAGCCCCGCGATTTTTACGCTCCGGTAGCCCCGACTGCGGATTGCACAGCGACGGTTACCCGCCCAGGATCATGCGCGTTTCAAGCAATTCGCGTCTGGTTCGCCAGCGAAGATCGGTGGACGCGCTTCATTCCGGCGGCGTTTCTTTGCTTTTTCGCCGTGGTGGATCGAGATACCGATATCCCGTATTGGGGTTGTTCCGATCGAACGCAAATGCCTCGTGGTTATCGAGAAACAATTTCACGTAGGGCGCCGGAATCGCAAATCCCAACCCTTCCGCGAACAGCAGTTTCATGTTCGTGACACCAATCACTTCGCCACGTGCGTTGAACAAGGGGCCCCCACTGTTGCCAGGATTAATGGCGGCGGTCGTCTGAATATAGACCTGCCCTCGAAAGTTTCGATTCTTGGTTCCGATGATTCCCTGGGAGACCGAACGTTCAAGACCCTGGGGATTACCGATCGCAAAGACTTCCTCACCTTCCTGCAATTCCTCATCCCCTGCCAGGAAGACCGGTTTGAATGTCAGGTCTTTCTGGGTCGGAATCTGCAGCAATGCCAGATCGAAGAACGGATTCAGTGCGACAATCCGCACATCGTCAATCCGACGTCGATCGAACGATCCATCATCGCCGCGGTGAAAAATCGTCGCCGCGATGCGCGTTTCCTTTTCGATGACGTGGTAGTTCGTGACGCAGAAACCGTTGTCATCAACAATGAATCCGGATCCCAGTCCGCCCGGGGTTTGAATCAGCACCACGCCCTCACCGAATTTCTCGGTCAGTTCCTTGATGCTGCGGCGGGGCAATTGAGCCGTCTTGTACAGTTGGTGCTTCTGGATTTGCGACGGAGTATTGGCCGACTCTTTCGCAGCGACGCGCGATTTGATCTGGTTGAGAGGAACTTTCACAACGTCGATCCCGATGTCGACGTACAGCGTGTCGAGCTGCTGTTTCAACACGTCGCCCTCAATCTTTTGCCCTGTCTTCAGTTCGATGATATCTGCTCTAACCATTGAGGCTCCGAAGATGCCCATCAGGACCAGGATTGCGTGCCCAGCGTTCTGCCGCAGAGAGTTCATTGAGATCCTTACAGCCACTAAGGTGATGTCGATCGCTGTGTCAGTCGGTACCCTGAATTCTAACCGTTGCCATAGACACCGTGGCAATCAGTACAAGACTTGTTGATCTTGTCGACCGCTTGCTTGAACTTTTCAAATGCACCGTCTTTTGCCGAGTCATTCGCGTCCTTCGCACCGTCAATCAGCGACTTGGCAAACTGTTGATAGTCGTCATTGTCGCGATCGCCGTATCCTTCCGTCGTAATGATCGTGGCCATCGCGGCGAGAATACCGGCTTCGTGCTCGATCTGACTCGAATTCGATTTGAACTTCGACTCCGTGTTCACATCCTCTTTCAGCCATTTCTTCGCCCGGTCCATGCGTCGCATCAATCCCTTGCGCGAGGCCGTTTCCGAAAAGGGTCGCGTGGCCGGAATGTCGCCTGCATCAGGCGGGACAGAACCGTCGAGAACGCTGGTCAGCTTTTGAAAGGCAGATTTTGTCTTGTCAAAGTGTTCTTTTCCCAACCCGACCGAAGACTGATTGATCTGAGCACTGAAGTCGCGCACGAACTGTGACTTGTCCTTCCAGCCGACGGAATCAGGATGCGCTTGCACGATGCCCGCCAACGCGGCCAGTTCAGCACCGTCGTAACTGATCTCTTTGAAGTTGTTGTTGAACTGACCCTGGTTCGACATCGCGTTGGTCAGACTGTTGCGAAGAGTTTTCACTTCGCGCTGCACTTCTTCCATAGGGAGCATCGCTTGCCAATCGATGCCTCCAGATGGCTTCGCAACAGTGGCATCACGTGGCTCGGACTTGGATTCAGTCGTCTTCGGAGTGGTGGCGGCGACCGTCGGAACGCTGTTCTTGTTGCTGTTAACGACTTCCAAGGGGTTGTCGAAGAAGACGTCGTAAGGAATCTTGTTGACGAATTTGCGCCCCTTCTCGTCGACGCGAGTTCCCGTAATCGTTCTCGATTTGTTCTGTGGAAAGCCGGTTTGGCCTAACCCGAAGGCCAGTATTGCAACTAACAGCAGGTTGATGCCGAAAAATCGACGACGACGCCATCCTTGCGTGTTGCGGAAAAGCCACATGTCGGAATCCTCAACTGATTTTTCGATCGCGATTCGATCGAAGTGCCTCCGGCAAACAGGATTCTGTCGACCAGCACGTTCTGCGTATTATGCTTGCCTCGAACAACACGTGCAATCACACTCTTTGGATTGTGAATTCAACGAAGAATAGTAAATCATGAATGTTTGAACAGTTTCGGGGTCGCACGACTTGCGTCGGAAATGTCGACCCATTATTCCTATTCGTATGGATCATATCCACATTGTGGCTGATCCGAATTCAAACGACTGGAAACGGACGACGGATTGCCGGACCAAGAGTAAGTTTGAAAACCGCTGTGCAAGCAGCGATTCGTTTCTCGAAGAGGGAGTTGAAATGAAGAGAGTGTTGTTCTGCAGTTTGGCTTTGTTGGCAGTGGCTAGTGTTGCTTCGGCCGCGGACAGTCGAGCCGTCCGTGCGACGTTGGCCCCGGTATTGGCTTCGCAGCCAGATGGTATTCCGCTGCCGACACCACTGTCGCCAACGCCAGATCCCGCCTACTCCGCTCCACAGGGTGGCGCCTACATTCCCGGCAGTGATCCTATCATGATCTCACCGGGAACCCCAATGATTGGTCAGCCATTGGAGTTGTTCCCTGACGTTCGTTACCGAGCGACCCGAAACATCTCTCCGTGCGCTGTTCCCACGATCATTCAAGTTGCAGATCCCTGCAACAGGGATCGCTGTTGCCGTACTTGCGTCAACATTCAGGTTTGTGTACCTCCTTGCGATCCCTGCAATGTGAAGGTGACGCGAGATGGCGGAAAAGTTCGTTACGACTACGGCAAGTACGCCGTTGTTGCCCGAACTGTCGGTAACCACATCGTGGTGCACTACGAAGACTGAGAAGACTGATTTGACTTTATGAGCGATGTGATGATGTAACCGTCTTGCTCGCTGAATCGACAAACTCACAAGCCACGTTCGCAAGGACGTGGCTTGTTTTCGTCTGTGGCAGTACAGATGATCTTCGACACGATCGATCGAGGATGACATCGAAATGACTTTCCTGAACTATCTTGTTTCCAGTCAACGGTTTTGAAATATTTGACGTACTTACCCGCATCAACGATCACTCACTTTTGAGCCCGCGAAATGAGTCTGACTCCTTCGAAGCCTGCCGTCCTTCTGGCCACGATTCTCGTGACGCTTGTCGGATGCAATTCAGGCAAGGTGACTGCACCTGCACAGTCTGCCGGCACGCCAACGGCCACCGGTGCGCGGTCGGATGTCGCAACGTCCGATGATGTCCTGGCAAGTGCGCTTGTCCAACTTCGACCAGAGAATTTTGGGATCAATTCTACGACCGAAAAGCCCGTCAGCCTGCTCAATTCCTGGCGTTTCAAACAACTGGAATCAAAAGGTATTGCCGAACAGGAGACGCCTGTCGCAGCCCCTGAAGGTTGGACTTCCGCTGACCGGCTGAAATGGGCCAGTCAGGCCAAGTTCGACATGGAAGATGCGGTCCACGTTCGAGATGGCATCTTTTTCCATAGCATTGCTGGATACCTGTCGGACCGCGGGCGCGACGAACTGCAGCGCGTGTCGGCAGCGATCGAATTCGTCTGCCGCAATGTGGCATTGTGGAAAGATGACGAAATTGAACTACCGCTAATTCCCTATTTCACAATCCAGGTGGGAAAAGGGTCGGTCAAGGATCGCGCTTGGTTGGCGGCAGAAATCCTGAGGCAGATGCGCATCAACTCGGTGATTGTCCGAGGCAAATCCGATGCAAAGTCGTCCAACGACAAGTGGTTGTTTGGGGTAATTTTGGATAAACAAATCTACTTGTATGACCTGCGAACAGGATTGGCGGTGTTTGGCGGTTCAGTTGAACCAACCTCCGTGGCGAGACTCTCTGACATTCCCGCACATCCCGAATGGCTCGAACAGATGTCGGCCACGGCGACGTACCGCATATCGGCCGAGAGTTTGAAAGAGCCCGTGTTCTTCGCGATCACGACCCCGGATTTCTGGTGCCCGCGCATGCAGCGGTTAGAACAATCACTTCCGCCGAGTGAAAGTTGTGTTCTTTACGAAGCGATTCAAGCGCCTCTCCAAGAATCATCCCTGCTACAACGATTGTCGACGGGTTCCGGCGCCCCAGTCGACGCAATAAAGCTCTGGACTCATCCGGCCAACCAAATCGAAGGTAGCCGGCGTCCGTCACCCGAAGTCGCGAACGACCTGCGTCAGTTAATCTTTGCCCTGAGCGCCCCCGTTCCAGTCAAAGCAGATGGCTCACCAACCGGAGCTCCTCCTGAAAACAAGCTCCAACGATTCCGGACGGAACACTTGTTGGGCCATTTCGGCGAGGCGACCAAGAAGTATCTGAGTATCCGTCATCTGGAAGTCGAGCCCGCAATACCGGAGATCGCGCGTTTAAACCGAGCAGCCGCAGAGGACGCGTTCTATTGGACGATATTGTGCAAGTATGAATCTGGCGAATACGCATCGGCCGCAGAGTTGTTACAAGCATATTTGAAGAAGTATGATCACAAGGGGAAATGGTATTTCTCAGCCCGTTCGTTGCTCGCGCAGTCCTTTGCGGCATCGGGTCACATCGAGAAAGCCATTAATTCTCTGGAGCGAACGTCCTCTGACGACCCCAATCGCGAAGCGAATGCCATTCGCCTCAAACGCTGGTCGGCAATAGCACCCGCAGCTCCCCACAAAGCGGATTGATATCCTCGATTACCAATGTCATTCGCATGACCTTCACCACGGTAACGCAACCCGATTGCCGCACTGTTTGGCGGTTCCTCACCTTACGAATCAAGCGTGTTTTACAGCCCAACGAGGCCGTCGTTCGGCAGATCCCGCCGATCATGATTTATATTTTTCGTAGAGTGTATGCACACTTTCGCGCGGTTACCTAACCCGAATTGGACCACCGTTGGGCGTTCAAGTTGTGTAATAAATTCCGTCGATAGCGACGAAGGATGTCTTTGGCAGAGAGTAGACGACGTGTCTATTACCGACGCAGAGATGCTGTATTTGATGGATCATCGATGCGGGTCATGGACGAACGGGGTTCCGCCATGGATGGGCGAATCAGAGTGATCGCCGTATTCGCCGGACTTTTGCTGGCACTGTTTCCAGCGGGGGCTGACGCGTCACCCAAGCCCACGCACACCAGCAAGTCTCGTTTTCGCATCCCTTTTCGATTCGATTCTGCCGCCTTGCAGCGGATGAACGCTCGTGAAGTCCAACTTCACGTTTCGCGTGACCGTGGAGCGACCTGGGACCTTGCTCAAACGTTGCCTGTTGACGGAGGCAAATTTGATTATCAGGCTGCCGGTAACGGCGAATACTGGTTCTCGGTCAAAACCCTGGACGGCCGGGACCAACTTCGTCCTCCTCGCGGATCCTATGAAACGGGTCTGATTGTCGTCGTCGACAACACCCCACCGACGATCGAAATCTCGCTTCAACAGATTGGCCCAGGAAAACTGCAGCTGACTTGGCAGGCGGAGGATGCAAACCTGGACGCCAATTCCGTTCACGCGGAATTCCAACCTGCAGGATTGAAAGACTGGGAACCACTGCCATTGGCCTCTGCCGGAACGGGAGATACCTCATGGTCCGTGCCGCAATCTGGAGTCGTCTCGGTGCGGGCCAGCGTGGCGGATCTTGCGGGGAACATCGGGAATGCCACCTCTCAAATCACCGTGAACGCCAACACCGGTGGAGGAATAAAACTGCGATCACATCATCGTAGTCCTGTTGCCAAGATCAAACGTGAGGAGGCAGAAAGCGCGCTCGCCAAAGAGCAGAAGGACTTGACTGCGGGACTTCCAACGATTGACTCTCCCCAGAATGCCCCTCAATACGACGGGCCGATCATCACCCCACAGGGGAGTGTGCCACCGTACACACCACACACATCAATACGGAACGCGTCGACGTCGCGCGCTGAATCATCGGAAGAAAAATGGCCACGAGGTGGTGTGAATGTGGAGTCGATTCCGTTCGCCCCAGCGCAAAAGGAGCAAAGCCCACTGCCTCCAATAACATCGCAGCCGGCGACTCAACCTCCTCCCGCTGTCGCAGCCGAACCTGTAACCCAGCCCCGACGAGCAGCGACGAAGCAGCGTGTCGTCGTAACGCGCCGGTTCCAGATCGGGTACGAATTGGAAGAGATCGGTCCATCCGGGATCGGAACGGTCGAAATGTTCATTACGGAAAACAACGGAAAAAAATGGTGGAAATACGGTGACGATGCTGATCAGAAATCGCCTTTCGACGTCGAAGTCCCGCGCGATGGCGTTTACGGCTTTGCCATTCGAGTTCGCAGCGGAGCCGGAATGGCGATCGACCCGCCTCAGCCCAATGAACCGCCTGCCATCGTTGTGGCAGTTGACCAGACGGCCCCAATTGTCGAACTGTTGCCAGTACAGCAGGGCCAGGGAACGCATGCCAATCGCTTGACGATTCGTTGGAAGATTACGGAAGACAACCCTTCGGAAAAGGCGGTTTCGATCTATTACGCGACCACGTTGAATGGCCCTTGGGAACCGATCAGCGGCTGGAAAGACGAACCCGATAGCACCTTCGAATGGGTTGCAGGACCGGGTGTGCCGACTCGATTCTACATTCGGGTTGCGGCACGTGACGCAGCGGGAAACGTCGGCAAGGCGGAAACTCAATCACCGATTATCGTTGATCGCGTGCAGCCATCCGCCCGAATCGTCGACATCGAAGCCTCACCCGGTCCCGGGCCGCAATAACATCCGGGTCTCTGCTGGATACGCGTCAGGCGGACACACATATTCGCGAGTTGCCAGAAGGATCGTTTTGACGGCGCGCGTGATCTGCTTCAATTCTTCAACGCTCCGCCACCCCACCTCAAAACCGTATCCTGACCTTTTCAAAAAAAACAGTTGTCCGGTGTCGATTCACAGAAATCGCATTCGACAATCTTGTGAAACCCGGTTCAAACTCGAACCGCCTCATTTTCTGAAGGAGTAAGGTCATGGTACGAACAGTGTTAGTGTGCAGTTTTGTTTGTGTTGCGATTTCGTTGGCAGCCGTCGGAGAAGACAAGCCCGCCTCGGCACCGAAGGCGGCGGCGAATCCCGGCCTGGAAAAGTTAAAGACGCTTGCCGGAACGTGGGTTATTGCCGACAAGGATGGCAAGCCGACCGATACGGTGGCGTCGGTCATCAAGTTGACGGCTGGCGGCAGCGTCGTTCACGAAACGCTGTTCCCTGGTCAGGCACATGAGATGGTGTCGGTCTACACGGCGGATGGCAATGACATCTCGATGACGCACTACTGCATGTTGGGAAATCAGCCACGCATGAAGGCCAGCACCAAGGGGTTCAAGAACAAGTTAAACTTTGAATTCGCCGGTGGTACCAATCTGGATCCGGAAAAAGACCGGCACATGCACGGTGCCGTACTCACCTTTGTCGACGATGATCACATCGAAGTGGACGGAGTGGGCTGGGAAGATGGCAAGCCTGCAAAAGAAATGTGCCAAGGGATGAAGCTGGTTCGCAAGAAATAATGAGCTGTCTGCTGCCGCGCTCCCCGTATGACGAACATCAGACCGATTCTGATGTTCGTCATGATTTGTTTTGATGGAGACAGAACGGCAGTTCCGCGGTTTTCCGTGGATCAAAGGCTGCTTGTCCCGCCCTTCTCGAGGCATGTCCCTCCTGCGGAATGGCTGTTGCCCGTGTCGGCTGACGGGATCAATGATTCATGAGACTTTGATGGTATTCGCTGAGTAACGTGGCTGCTTCGCGGCTCACGGATTCGTCTCGGCAGAGCTGTTGAACCCGGACCAGTGCCGGCTCAGCGAGCCGGCCGAGTTGAGCGATGGCAGTCGGCATGGCCAGCGAGACCGGTTCGGTCAGATTGAGTTCCTTCTGTTTCTTGACCAATGCATCTCGTTGCTTGCCGTGCAATCGCACAACTTCGGTCAGTTTCTTCTCAACCGAAGGCGGCATCACTTCGACGCGACCAACCAGGACCCGAACTGTTTCGTCCGGAGCAGGCGAGATTGTCAGTGGCAGGATTTTGTCGGTCGTTTCGCGCGGAACCATGTAAAAGATTCGCGTACCTTGTTCAGCAAACCAGGAATCGGCCCAGGTCTTCACCATAGCGGTTGCTTCGCGTGGATAAAGTTGCTCTCGCACGAGCGCTGCTTCGACCAGTGATTGAAGTTGTTCGTTCGTGACTTGTTGTTCGGTCGCAGGGAATCGAGCGGTCTTGCCGGCGGCAACTTCATTCAGTTCAGAAACTGTGATGGATTTATCTTCAACGGTCACTCGGAATAGAGAACGGATTGGCTGTGACCCGCTGTTGGTCACGCTGAATTGTCCGTCTTCCGAGACGACGACATTCAGGGGTTGCTCGAATTTTCCCACACCGCGATAGAACAAGAATTTTTCGATAAAGTCGCCCACCGGACGGAATGGTGCTTCCGGCGATTTTGTGAATCGAGCGTGGACGAATGCCGAATCGGTTTCTCGAGCGTGATAATAGTGATTCGACGGCGACCCTTGTTGTGGTAGCACGCGTTCTTCGATCACTTGTTGCAGCCAGGCTTTGGCTGATTCATCCTTGACGTTGGGTGCGAATGCGGCGGCAGGTATCAGGTCAATCTCACCCCAATCGAGCTTTGAATTTCCGATCTGGGTTTGTTCCTTGTCCGGACGGTCCATCGTAAAGACCGGGGGATAGAACTCGGTCAATAATCCTTGTGGAAACTCGACGCTGGCGCGAACCGTCCGTTCGCGATCGGTGTAAAAGTAGGTGACGGGTGTCTCCATCCGCACGCGGGCTCGAATCCGAGCTTTCAGAAACTTCGATTCTCCCGATTGATCTAACCGGTCGAGCACGAAGCCAGGCAAGTCTTCGGAGACGAGTGGCCGAAAATCGAGTTGGACGCCATTCGAGCCTGAGAAGGAGGTAAAGGTGCCCCACTCGTGAACGATCAGCTTGTCAGATTTCGCACTTTCCGCCAATTTGACGGCGCTCTCTTTGGGTCTTGCAGGTGTTCCTGCCATCAAGGCGGCTGCGGTCAGGCCGAGACCAACAGTGATCGCCGCCAAATGCCTCCAGTGTGTGACCAGTTTCATGATTCCTCCTTCGAGTGGCGTGAAAAGAAAGTCGACACTGATTGGCGTCTCTGGCGGGTCGACAGGCTGGCGGAATTCGCGAGAATCATCAAAAAATGATTCTTTTCAATTTTCTGCCAGTCTGCCGGATCAATTGAAACGATTTAGACGAGGTTCGATCGACTGAACAGAACCCTGACAGAACTGAACAAGGCGTCTCAATGACCGACGGAGACCTCGTCCGCCTCGTTGTTGCCGGAGATACGGCAGCGTACGGGGTGCTGGCGCGCCGTTGGTTCTATCGAATCTTGGCGTTTTGCCAGTCTCACCTGTATTCCGGCCGTCGGCACGACGCTGAGGATTTGACTCAAGAGGTCCTGTTGCGCGGGATGGTCGATCTGGCGTCGCTGTCCGAACCTGACAATTACGGACCGTGGATACGCGGCGTCGCGAATCACGTGTGCGCGGACTGGGGACGCGATCACAAACGCGATCAGCACCATTTGCAACGACTGGAATCGCAATCTCGTCATGATGTTGACTGTGATTCCTCAACCGATCTGATGAATGACGAGCGCGAGTTGATCTACCAACAAATCGCAACGATTCCGAGCGATTGCCGTGAAGTGATCCTGTTGCACTATTACGAGGACTTGACCTATGACGAGATGGCGCGGTGGCTGGGAGTGGCTCGCGCGACGGTGAACGAGCGATTGGCAAAGGCGCGTGGACTGCTGCGCATTCGACTGGCCAGACTGCGGAGCGACGTATGAACTGCGAATCAATTTCGCTGCTACTGACTGCCGCTCTGGATGGCGAACTGTCCACAGACGAGCGCAGCGTCATGGACCAGCATCTGGCAACCTGCGAGTCATGCAATCAGTTGTGGGCCGATCTGCAGTCACTCGATCGTTCACTGGCGGGGGCACTTCGTCCCCCCACCGATGATCCGCGGATTGATCACGTTATTTCCGCGATTCAAGATCGAGTATCGAATGCTTCATCGGGACCGGACCGTAATTGCGCGGAGACTCTGTCTCCTGCAATCGTCGGATTGCAGAACACTCACAGGCAACTACCGCGGTCAGGAATGCCATTGCTGGTGATGATCGCCAGTTTGGCGCTGGTCGCGGTCGCCATGTTCCAGTTACCGACATCGATGCCCTCTGTGGCCGAGATCACAATGGCCACGGGGCCCATCGAGATCAAACAGTCTGAGCGTGGAGAATGGATTGCTGTCAGCAAATCAAATCACATCCCATTGAGTAAGAACGTCCGAGTGCGGACAGGTACCGCGTCGCTGTGTGAGATCCGAACCAAATCAGACGCCGTCGTCCGATTAAATCAGGACACCGAACTGATCCTGCGTCAGCCAGAGCAGATCGAGTTGATTGCCGGGGAACTATGGTGTCGCACACCGCCGACCGCATCGCTTGAGATCTGCGGCACGGCGCCACCGAAACCCGCGGCGTTAAAGGCAATCTTCACTTGTCCATCATCATCGGAATCGCAATGGGCGGCGGCGGCAGAGAATGAGTTGAGTTGCATCGGTGTTTCGGCGAAGCCAATTGAAGTCAAAACGAATCTCTCGGGACCGACGTGCGAGGTTGGTCCTGGCGAGCGTTGGTTTTTCGGTAGCAATCATGCACCGACAGAAGCGGGACATGCTGACTCGCTGATTGCGACCACATGGCAATTGCCACTGTTGATCCTGAGACGTCCTGACGATCTGGAACTTCAAGATCGAATGGTTCAATTGCTGGGGATGGTTGGTGAGACGAAGATCAGCTATGCCTATGAAAGTCAGATTCGCAATCTGGGGTCAGCGGGAACGTTACCGTTGATCGCTTTCGTGCAGTCGTCGAATGCCGCGGATAAGCAGCAGTTGAGGCAACGTGCGATGCGGATTGTTGCGGACCTCGCACCGATATCGGCATTCACGGACCTGGAATCTCTCAGGAAAGATCCAGATCCCGTCGTCCGGCAATTCGCACAAACAGCTCTGCGACGACTGGAGCCGAATCGGCGATTGGACGATTAGCGAGTTTGGAAGACCACGTGATGTCTCTGATCAGGCGACGGAACATTGCCCTCGTGTGACGCGTCTCAATAGTCGCGCGTCACCCAATCGACGACGTGACGGTCGAGCCAACTGGCGCCTTTCGTCGTGACGAAACCGACGTGACCTCCATATCGTGGTCCCAACAGCTTCGTTGTCGAAGACAACTGGGCATCGTGATAAGGTGTGAAGGGGACGACGGGATCGTCCTGTGCGGCGATGATCAATGTCGGCTGTTCGATGCCGGGTAGGAACTGCTTGGCGCTCGATTTCAAATAGTAATCGGCGGCAGAATCGAAACCACAGACGGGCGCTGTGAACGAATCATCGAACTCGCGAAGCGTTTGCGGGGGGCGTTGGAACCAGCCGTCGGGAATGACTGCCTCGGGGCAGACCAACTGGCGCCGGCGCACATCACGAATGCAGGCTTTGGCGAAATAGTGGTCATACCATCTTGCCAATCCGTGTCGCAAAAACTCGATCGTGACGGTCAAATCGATCGGCGGACAAACAGCGACTGCCCGCGTGACGGCTTGCTTGCTGGTGATGGGTGAGATCGATTCCCCCAGCATCTTCAGCAGAATGTTGCCACCCATCGAATACCCGACGACGCCCAGCGGCGATGTGGGATAGAGCGAATTCAGATTATCGATGACGGCCTGTAGGTCGGCGGCGCGACCACTGTGATAGGGATAGCGCGCCAGTGCCATGCCTGCTCCACTGCCACGCCAGTCGACTCGAACAGCACGAACATTTTTGCGCACGAATTGTCGCGCTGTGCGAATCATGTAAGGGCTGATGTAACTGCCCGAAAGGCCATGCAGCAGGATCGCGATTCGATCGCCGGGTTGCCAATCGATTGGGCAATCGTCGTGATAGACCAACCGATCTCCGTCCGCCAGCGACACTTCGACGATGGAACTAGTCAACTGGGGAACCGACTGACGGTCCGGAAAGCTGCTGAAGACATAGGCACCGGCCAACGTCTGGACGTGCGAATTGCGCATCATCCACGGGGGATGAAACATCGGAAAGTCGTGAGGAGTGCCCTTCAATGGCGTTTCAGCAGACTCGGATGGCGTTGCAGACAACGATATGCCTCGTCAAATCGATCGTCGAATATACCCAGCCATGTCTACGGTATCAGTCGCTGAAGCGTGATACAAATCGGCGAGGGACTTCGTCATGCCTTCGACTGTCCACCGGCAAAATCGCCGTAGAAGACACGACTTTGTCGAGGACAAAGTCGGAGGCACCCATGATTCAGGGATTGTGCAATGGTGCGTCAGCCGTCAAATGAGCCCTTGATCGTTCCGCCTGGTTGAAACTGGGCATAGTTTTCGTCGAACTGGGTGGCCAGTCTTTTGGCACAGTTGTCATAATCGGCCGCGTCCGACCAGGCATCGCGTGGATTCAGGATCTCTGCCGGTACCTGTGGGCACCTGGTCAAGATTCGCAGGCCAAAATTCGGATCGATCTGAGTGGGCATGTCCTTCAATTCACCCGAATGAATCGCATCGACAATCGCGCGGGTGTAAGCCAGTTTCATCCGCGAACCGACTCCATAGGGACCGCCACTCCACCCGGTGTTCACCAGCCAGACATTGGACTTGTGAGTGCGAATGCGATCCGCCAGCAGGTCGGCATATTTCTGTGGATGCCAGACCAGAAATGGTCCGCCGAAACAGGGCGAGAATGTCGCCTGCGGTTCTTTGATTCCCACTTCTGTTCCGGCGATCTTGGCTGTGTATCCGTTGACGAAGTAGGCCATCGCCTGTTCGGGAGTCAGCCGACTGACCGGTGGCAGAACACCGAACGCGTCACACGTCAGGAAGATGACATCGGTGGGATGTCCTGCGACACAGGGGATACGGGCGTTGGTCACGTATTCGATCGGATAGGCGCCGCGGGTATTCTGAGTGATCGATGCATTGTTGAAATCGACGTGGTGATGTGCATCGTCATAGACCACGTTCTCCAGGACCGCACCGAAACGCAACGCCTGGAAAATCTCGGGCTCGGATTCTCGCGAGAGATAAATCGCCTTGGCGTAGCATCCGCCTTCGATGTTGAAGATGCCTTCGTTCGACCAGCAATGTTCGTCGTCACCGATCAACGAACGTCGAGGATCGGCGGACAGTGTTGTCTTTCCGGTTCCGGACAAGCCAAACATGATTGACGATTGCCCAGTGACTTGATCGGCCGTGGCGGAACAGTGCATCGACAAGACATCGCGCTTGGGCATCAGGTAATTCATGATGGTGAAGATGCCTTTCTTCATTTCACCGGCATATTCCGTCCCCAGAATTACGACTTCGCCGTGCTCAAAACTGACATCGACGCTCGTCTTCGAGGTCATGCCGGTCGTATACCGATTTGCCGGGAATCGTCCCGCGTTGTAGATGACGAAGTCAGGCTTGCCAAAATTCGCCAATTGTTCATCGGTCGGCCGAATCAACATCTGATGCATGAACAAGGCATGGTAGGGCCGCGAACAGATGACGCGGACTTTGATTTGATAACGCGGATCCCAACCGGCGTAGGCATCGACAACGTACAGCCGGTCGCGCGTGTTGAGATAATCTTTGGCTCGCTCTCGATTGATCGAAAAGGTCGCCTCATCGAGCGGGAAATTGACGGGCCCCCACCAGATGTCTGACGATGATCCGGCGTTTTTGACCAGTCGTTTGTCTTGAGGAGATCGCCCTGTTTTGTCACCCGAATAGGCAATCAGAGCACCGGAATTCGAGATCGTCGTGCCCGGCTCAAAGCGGATGGCCTCTTCGTAAAGATGAGACGGATCGGCGTTCCACAAGACTTTCTGTACGGTCAATCCATGATCGGACAAATCAAAGTTTGGCATCAATTCCTCCCGCGACTCCGCCGCAACTGGCTTCCCATTCCTGGTGTGAGTTTCTGGAAACAGGTGGTTTCCAGTGGTTTTCGATCCATCGAGCGCGTGCAATCGGATGGTATCACATCCTGGCGGAATCATAAGCCAGTGAAAGCCTGTTCACGGAAATTTCTTGCGCGTCAGACGTGCCATGGTTCCGGCTAAGTCAGAATGGTCCAATGCAAAAGGGAAGGGCCCTCAGTAGGCATCAAAGAGCAGTTGCGGATCTCGCTAAAACCAGCTTTAACCAACGATTCAATCGTGTTCGTCGGTCTAAAGCAGACCGGACACATTGAAGGGCCAGCTCGTCGCCCCTCATTCTGTCTGGAGTTTTGGCCATGCTTGATTCAGCATCGCCGGAGTTGAATCGGTTGAATTTGCGCTTTTTGAGTGAAGTGAAGCCGACTCCTTTAACGTGGATCTGTCAGGATTGGATTCCTCGCGGGGCGGTGTCGCTGGTTCTGGGTGAGACCGGAACCGGGAATAGTTGCTGGCAATGGAACTGGCTGCGATGGTGACTCGGGGTTGGAACACGCTGCCTTCGGCCGCGATGCGGGCGGGGAAGACATCAGCCACACAGGGCACTGGCGAGAAGACACGCCAGGGGCACACCGACGGAGGGAAGGAGAGTTCAGCCACAGAGAACACGGAGGTCAGAGAGAACGGAGAAAAGACGAACAAGACTGGCGGGATGGTGATGCTGTTTGGGTGTGGAGATCCGCCCTCCGTCCTGCGCGAACGGTTGGAGGCCGTGGGAGGGATTCTGAAGCAGGTGCGGATGGTGATGCGGAATTATGATCGCGATCTGCCGGATCTGAACGAACCGCTGGAGGGCAAAAAGATCAAGGCGCCGACGCGGGCGGAGAAGGATTACGACACGCGGTTGGACCTGCACTTCGATCTTTGACAACCTGATTGGAAGAGGTCGACGGCAAGGTTTTCCGGCCTGCAAGGTCACAACAACATAGCCCACGGGCAGGGCGATGCAGCGCAGGCTGCGTCGCGCCGCTCTGGGTTTGGAATAGCATATGAATTCAAGCCCTGATGAGGGCGCCACAATCGATGATGCGATCCATATCGCGTGGATCATTTGGTAAATCCAAGTCCGTGTCGTCCTTACAGGACTCAAAACTTGGGTGTTGCCAACAAGCCAGGGAGGCGCTTCGCTGGCCTATGTTCTTCGCTGGGCTATGTTGTGGTGGCCTTGCAGGCCGCGAAGACGCATGCTCAAGGCGCTCATTGGTCTTTGACAACCTGTTGCCAGAGGAGAAGACGGCCCAGCGGGAGCTTCGCGCTTCGCCCTCCCGGCGGAAACTTTCAGAGAGATAATGAGGCGGACCTCCCGGCGCGCAGGGGAACCAGTCCCATTGTTTCCGCTGATGCGGTCGAGTAATTGCGCAACGTTCATGAAAGCTCACGAGCCGCGTTTGTGTTGGTCGTCGTGCGTCATTCCGGTGTCTTCGTCGATCAGCACTCGTTGATTCGACAAGAACGGTCCAGCGATCTGTTGCATTTTTCCTGAGGGCCAGGTGACCTCGATGCGCTCGATTGTCGATGCCGTTCCCAGGCCGAAATAGAGCGGCAGCGTGCTTTGCGACAGGTAGCCTGATTGGCCGTCTTGCACCTGAGTCAGCGTGTTGTCGGGCGTCACGACTTGGACCTTGGCTCCCAACCCGTCGCGGTTTGATTTGGTCCCGCGTAAGTCAATCTGAATGAAATTCAGGCCGGCATGCTGCTCGGCCAGATGGCTGCGCAGAAGCATGGGGCGGCTGTTGAAATCGTTGGTGACGATGTCCAGATCGCCGTCATTGTCCAGGTCGCAGATTGCTGCCGATCGAGTGCCCAGGGCGGCCCAAACGACGGCCTTACCTTTGATGGCTTTCCACAAGCCGTTGCCAGCGTCGCTTCCTTCGCGATCAAACTGGAACCACGGCGTGGCCGTCTGGCGGTCGCGTCGGGGCTCAACTCCTAAGATGAATTCAGCGTCCTGGAACTGCTTGCCAGCGTCATTCAGCAGAATGGCGTTCGGCTGGTACCGATAGCCGAGGTTCATCGAACGCGAGACGAATGCGTCCTGGAATCCGTCGGCGTTCAAATCGCCGACGCTCAGTCCCCACGGCCAATAGTTTTCGGCATGGAACTGATCGGCGACCTCATGGAATTTTCCACCGCCCTCGTTCAGGTAGAGGGCGTTGCCAAAGATGTTGGCGCCAGGAGTACGACTCTTCAAGTAGCGCTCGGGTGGCACTGCATCGGACGGAGGCTTCTGTGATTCTTCGGGACCGCTGCCGAATACTTTCCACATGTCGGCGTGCATGTTCGTGATATACAAATCCATCCGGCCGTCGTTGTTGAAATCGGCCGACTTGACTGACATGCCACCCCAGACCGATCTCGGAAAAACGGTGCTGCCCTTCCGTTCGAACCGGCGACCGCCGACGTTTTCATAGTAGTCGTCGTTGCCCTGCATGCTGGTGATGTACAGATCGATCCACCCGTCTCCGTTGGCGTCGATCGGCGTTGCTTCGCCAGACCAGGCATCGTGCACCAGATTCATCTCGACGGACGCGTCGCGAAACTTCCCACCGCCTTCGTTGTGGTACAGGATGCTGCGTTCTTTTTTGTTCGGATACAGATGGCCGGTAAAGGCAACCTTCGAACCCACGAAATAGGGATGCAGCTTGCCGTCCTTGTCGGGACTGTACCCGACCTCGTCGGTTGTAAAGCTTCCGACATTCGTGATGAACAGATCCAGCCAGCCATCGCGGTCATAGTCGAAAAAATCAGCGCTGCTCGAGTGCCCCAGATATGTCAGTCCCGCCGACTCGGTGATGTTTTGAAAATGGCCGTGTCCGTCATTCTGAAACAGGGCATTTCCCGAGCGAGTAGTCGTGACATACAAATCTGCATCTCCGTCGTTGTCGACATCGGCGAATGAAGCGGCCACACCGACGCGATCGGCGAGCGCGACTCCGGCTTGTTCAGTGATATCTTCGAATCGACTATCACCCAGGTTCCGCCACAGTTCGTTTCCACCGACCTGGTTAACGAAATAGAGATCCAGCAAGCCATCGCCGTCGATGTCAGCGACGGCCAGACCGCAGCCATGGTCGTAATGATTCAGCTTGGCATCCTTGGACGCATCCGAAACGACTCGGCTCAGAAATCGAATGCCGCTGGGTTCGATCTCGTCAGTGAAGTGGAAGTCGTGGAATGATTGGATCTGATCGGCCGTTGCCAGTTGTGCCGCACGGCGCTGTTCCAACCACGGCGTGTCGAACAGTTCCGGGGGACTGGCAATATCAACGAATTCGCTCGAACCGGATTCGGATTCGGATAACAGGGTTCGCAAGTCGAGCAACAGCTTCTGGAAGTCCGCATCCGCCAGGCTGTCATACAGACCGCGTGCACGCATCTGGCGATCGATCAAAATGAACTTCGAACTGTGCGTAATCAGCGAATTCGGATCATCCGGAGTACTGTAGACGGGCATTTTGAAGCCCGACTTGCTGAGTTCATATAGTCGGTCATGTGCACCAGTGAGGAACTTCGATTGAACGCCCTCGACATGGTGCTGACTGGCGTACTCGGCGAGTTTTTCGGGGGTATCGAATTCCGGATCGACGGTGAAGCTGACATACCGCAATCGATCTTTATCGGGCCAGCGTTGGACGTGCCGTTGGATGGCAGCGATCTGATCGGTCTGTCGAGGACAGGTTGCATTGCAGCGCGTGAAGATGAAATTTGCGATCCAGACGTGTCCTTGCAGTTCACTCGATGGAAACGGCTGGCCCTGCTGATCGGTTAGATCGAAATCGGGCACTGTGAATAGCGTCCTGAGTCGACTGCTACCGGCGGCGGCGGTTCCAGATGAATGGGATTTCGCCTTCGACGTGGTGGACTCGCCCGGAGTCCGATCGGATAAGGCTGAACCGCAACCAAGTGCTGTGAAGATTGTCAAACTGGCAATCAGGCAACGGACACCGGTTGATACGACACCTGTCGGAAAATCGGTCATCGAATGGTTCATCAGTCGACGCTGTGTCATAGTTCCTTCCGAGTCGTCATAACAGGCCGTGGGCCGCGCGACGGTACTGCTGAGCTTGTCTTGCTCAGCCATTTCAAGAATTGAGCTTGCGGCTCGATGATCAGTCGTCCTTGCAGAGCGGGATGCGGATCGCCGCACAGTTCTTCGCCAGTCAGCTCAAACGATCCTGCCCGAGACGGCTGCAGTTCGACCGCGAATTTGAGATCCGGGATCGCGATCTCGCGAATATCGTGTTGCTTGATCGTGAACGAATAGGCGTAGTCAGAACTGGTCAGTTCCAAGACGACGTTGGCATCAAGCGGCACATGAATCTCTTGCAGTGGCACGCCGACACCGCCAAATAAACTCGAGCCGCCCTTGCCGGGGTACTGAACCATCCACTGCTGATCGCACCCGGTAATCGTCACGACATATGGATCACATGCGTTGCCGCCGAGTCCATCGACAGTGACTGAGACAGATCTCTGACAGCCCGCGATTTGAAGACAGAGCAACCAGACTCCCAGAAATCGCGACCAGCGGCACATCGGCGCCTGAATTGTCGGACCGGAAGTGACAGATGTCGTTTTGAATCCAAAAGGGCCCATTCGCAATCTTCAGTTTGAGATCTCTGTCTGCGCAGAGGACGCGCAGATTCCTGTCACAAACGTGAGAAAAGAAGCGGGCCACGTTCAATTCTGATCTCACCAACCTGTCGTGGCAGAGCCTCGGCGCGACACTGTCAGCCGAAGATGCGACACATTCCTCGCTGCCAGTCACGAACGCAAGACGAACACCGCCATCTCTCAGGCAGAATTCAGTAAGTCGCCATTTCATGACGACAAAATTCCATTGGCGGCTTACGTTCCCGCAACGAATAGCGGAAATGGCAGGCAGAACATTAATAACAGGTTAATTGACTGATGTCCATAAAAACTAACAGGGCTGTTATTGTTGATCTATCGGCGATGCTCGATTTGAGATCAAGGCGACGGCTCTGTGGGGTTGGCTTCAGCAGCTTTGACGAGTTCTTCGATCAATTCGTCATTCATCCGGCGAGACTGGATGACACCATTGTGATCAATCAAAAAGATCGTTGGCCAGGCGGTCACGTTCCATTGTGATGGGATCTCGCCTGCGGGCCCCTTTTCAC